>ENA-UESE01000464-UESE01000464.1-human-gut-metagenome-genome-assembly--contig:-NODE-464-length-50461-cov-8.586674_pt1 | contig 50461 bp, 58 predicted proteins | sample MGYA00242995_ERZ507996 | MGnify/ENA primary metagenome ERZ507996 (study PRJEB26167, sample SAMN06115489) | human gut metagenome | host: Homo sapiens | place: China:Sichuan | collected 2015-04-15...
TGGTTGTAACCTTGACAGTGATTTTACAACCACCTAAACTGAAAGTCGAGCCTACGTCATAGGTCAGCTTGTAGGACCCGTCGCTTTGCTCGACGACCTCACTCGTCTCGCCTATCGAGACCTCCACACCGGTGATATACTCGCTGAGCTGGCCTTTTTGAATGCGGTAGGAAAAGCCGACCGGTTTTCCGCCGTATACAGTAAAAGCCCCGGAGCTCCAGCTGTTGTTTGCGAGATTCTCTAGCGTTTGGCTCATCATGCCGCTCATATCCACCGTCTCAACGCCCTCAGGCGCTGTGGCAGAGGCGGAATACTGCAAACTGATGCCCTGCAGCTCCAACTGCTCCATCAGACTATTGAGATTCTCCAGAGCTTCCCCGGTAAACTCCCTGCCGGAGAAATAGGTGTCCTTAATCCGCTGCAACTCCTGTTCGATTTGGATCATGGTCTTCAAATCGCCCAGTGCCACCGGAGTCCCATCCACGTCGGCTATACGGGTGAGATCCGTGGCGGGATTTTCCAGCAGCTCCATGACAGCCGCCAGTGTCAACACCTGGCCGTCCAGCGTGATGGTTTGATCCACCTTGAAATTGCCGGCTTCATCCAGCAGCCCCAAAGCGTTCAGCATGGAAAGCACTTGGTCGCTGCTACCGCCGTTCAAGGCGGCGAGTTGCTCCAAAATCGCCTGATTTTCCTCAGGTGTATTGCCCAGCGAATCGCTCACCGCTGCAAACGCCGCTGTCGGCAGCATGGTCAGCACCATGCTGCACAGCAGCAGGATGCTGAGTATTCGTTTCTTCATTTGCTTTTCTCCTCCTTTTCGTGTCGGGCGGGCTTGTCCGCCCCGTCATTTCTACGTTTTTCCTTGCTTCTAAGCCGGAAGCACAGCGCGGTGATCGCCGCCGCCGCTGCAAAGGCAACGACGCCCACCAGCACATAGCCGCCCGCGTCCTCCCGCAGCAGCATCGCGCCGAATATACCCTGCGCGGCGGTCTGCCCCGGCCCGACGACCATGCCCGCCGCCTGTGTCAAGACCGCGCACAGCAGCATACACGCTACGGAGAGGCTTATTGCCTCGCGCCGCTGCCTTCGGCGGGTGTTTTCCCGCACCCGCTGCTTGACGAGTGCGACCCGTCTTGCGGTATCGTACATTTCGTTTGAACCTCCTCTCTGGATTTTTTGAAATGCGGCTTAAAAACCCTTTCACTTATATAGGTACAAAAAATCGAAAAAACTCTCACCCAAAACGCAAAATTTTTCAAAAAAATTGAGAGCCGCCAAAAAGCAGCTCTCAGGGAGTGGATATTCGGTTATTGCTTCCGTGATAATCGGAAAACGGATAGCCTTCCTGCCGTAACCAGCAGCACCGGCAGGGCGTAGGCGATGTACTGCGCCGCGCCGCCGTGGACGATGAGCAGATTGTAGATGGCGTGGAGGGTGATGACCGCGCCCAGCAGCCCGCAGGTGCCCGCGATCTTCAGCCACGTCCGCCACCATGTATATGCAAGTCCGCCGCCCACGATCAGACCGCAGAGGACGTGCATGGCTCCCGTGCCGAAGCCGCGGAAGAAGATGAAGGAGAAGCTGTCCGCGCCGTTCTGAATGAGATAGCACACGTTCTCAAACGTGGCGAAGGCGAGAGCCACGGTGATGGCGGCAGCCTTGATTTTATCACCCTCCGGCTCAAACACCAACAGATAGAACACCAGCGGCAGTAGCTTCATCATTTCCTCCACCACCGGCGCGATCTCCGCTGTGGCGGCAAGGGCGTCCGCCTGACACACCGCCGCGAGGAAGGTATTGATATAGGCCGAAATCAGGCATACCCCCATCCCTGCAATGCAGAATAGGAAGAAGCGGAGCTGCCGCCTGCCCATACACAGGGCAGCCACCAGCAGGGGAGATACCATGCAGAGGAAGATGTTTTCAATATAGGTCATGCGTCCACCGCCTTTCTCGTGGCGGGCAGCAGCCCCAGAATGGCAAGCGTCAGCAGCATATCGCACCAGAAGGTGGGCCTTGCCGGAGAGGTATCCGGCCAGAAGCAGCCCGCCGTCCAAAGCAGATACTCTGCAAACGCAAAGCACAGCACGCCGATGTGAAACCACCGCATATTCCGTGCCGCACCTGTCTGCCCATTGGCGTAGACCAGCCCTCGAATAGCGCAGAAGGAGAGCCATATCATCATGCCGCACCAGATCATGTTGGAGAGGATGTCCCCGAAGGTACAGTAGAATGCCAGCAGCGGCACGCCGAACGCAGGCGCGAGCCATGCCCTGCGGCAGCGGAAGCTGCGCTCGTCCTGACTGGCGAGCGTTGCTTGCAAAATGCGCAGGAAAATTACGCTCGCCACCCAGCCGAACTCCGACACATAAAAGACCCGGGGCGTGGTGTCGAACAGTAGAAGATACAGCGTCCAGTAGAGCGCACCGATGGCAAAGCAGCCATAGAAGCACAGCAGCAGAAAAAACGACTGTCTGCCGCTTTTGCGGTAGGCGATACCCGAAAGCAGCGCGCCGACGAACGTGGTCAGCAGTTGCAGCAGGTTCTCAATCAGCTCCATGCGCATCCTCGCTTTCCTTGTCCTGCCCGTCCTCACGGCACATCTGCCGCAGCCGGAAGCACAGAACGGTCACGCACACACCAAGTAAAAACGCCAGCAGTCCAATGACGATGTATCCCAAGGCAGCACCTCCGCCATACATGCTGGCAGCCGTTTCAAAGCCGGAATAATCGCCTGTCTGGATGCTCTCGGCAATACCGGGCATGGCGAGGGACGCGCCGATGAGCAGCACAAGGCACGCCGCCACGGCGGAAGCCATGGTGATCGTATTGCGCCGCCGCCGTTTCTCCCGCTCAATTTTGGCGATGCGCCGCTTTGTCTCCGCGACGCGCTCTTCATGACTCCGCATTTGTGATCCCCTCCCGTTCCAGCAGCCTTCGCAGGCTCTCTTTTCCGCGATACACCATGTTGGTGATCTGCTTCACCGTTTTTCCCGTGACCTCCGCCGCCTGCGCGTAGCTCATGCCTTCAAAATAGGTGAGATAGAGGACTTCCCGATAGTCCGGGTTCATTTCGCCCATGCAGAAATGCAGGATGCGGTTTCGCTCCTCCGTCCAGATGACCTCCTCCGCCAGCAGCCGCCCGTCCGGCTCGCCGGTCAGCGTATCGAGGCTGAACAAGGTCTTTCGTTTGCTCTTATGGCGCAGCGCCATATTCCGCGCCGCCTTGTAGAGATATGCCTTGAAGCCGCCGTCCCGGATGCGGGGCTTTTTCGTGAACAGATAGGCGAAAACGTCCAGCATCAGCTCCTCGGACTCGTGAACGTCGTGCAAATAGCCATCGATATACATGGTCAGGGGGTCGCCGTATTTTTTCATCAGGGCGTTAAGCCCTTCGTCGTCGCCACTAAGATATTGGCGGTATAGGGTTTCATCGCAGGCCATCGCACTCACTTCCTTTTTGCGGATGCTTCCAATTCCAATGCGTGGGGGGATTCGTCAGGTGCTTGTCCTGCCGGAATCGCTATGCTGCCCCTTGAAGCGCGGGTCGGACGGCTTTTCCGCGTTTTCTGGGATCGCCCATGAACGCCCGAACCGAGACGCGCCGGGGATCCGCCCCTCGGCGCAATACTGATTGGTCCAACGCTCCGACACACCCCAACGGTAGGACGCCTTCCGAATGGAGATATAGCCCTTGATCCCGTTCATACCGCACCTCCGCATGGATAATACTCAATTCAATACATTATATACGAATATCCGAACAAAAGCAAGCCCACACGGACGACTTTGCACGAAGTAATGATTTTTGTACTCAATACTTTTCAATCCGATTTTAAAAGAGTATAATGTACTGTTAGAGGAAATGCTCATGCCGTTCCCAACAACATCACAAGGATTTCATTCCGGAGAGGAGACATAAGTTATGAAATTAAAGGAATTACAGGACGCTATGATTGCCGCTATGAAGGCAAAAGATAAATTCAGAAAGGACGCCATCGCCGACCTCGTATCCGCAGTCAAGAAGAAGGGAATTGACGCCGGCTGCCGTGAGGACATCCCGGATGATATGGCTGTTGAGGCAATCTTAAAGGAGATAAAGACCGTAAAGGAGCAGATAGACACCTGCCCTGCCGACAGAACAGAGCTTCTCGCCGACTACAAGAAGAAGTATGAGATTATGAGCGAGTTCGCTCCTAAGATGCTCTCCGCAGAGGAGGTTGCCGCAATTCTCAACGAGAAGTTCGCCGATGTGCTCGCCACCAAGAACAAGGGACAGATTATGAAGGCTGTCATGGGTGAGTTAAAGGGCAAGGCTGACGGCAAGGTTATCAATCAGGTGGTGGCGGAGCTTACAAAGTAGTCTGTGCCCGCACAAATAAAGGTACAGACGCAGCATTTTATTATGTTTTTGCAAATTAACAGCCCCGCCGGGTATGAAGCCACTTAATGTGACATCTATACCCGGACGGGGCTGATTTTTACCATTGCTTGGGTATATAAGGCATTTATTTATACTTTATACCTAATTTTAAGGCACTTCTCCTGCAAAACAGGGTATAAAAACAAAAATTGCCCGCCGTATACCCATAGGTGTCTTTGATTATTGAGGTTTTGGGTATATGTGTGATATTTTTTCCTGATATACCCATACATATTATTAAATAAAATCCTGCGGGACAACTACCCCTGGATTTTCAGATTATATTTCAATTAGTTGTTTGAAGGATGCGGCATATACTGATAGAGCTGCATCGCCGTTGACGCAATCGGCATGCTCTGTAATATCACCGTACCCGGACCATACACAACCGTGTTAAATAATCCCTCACCACCGAACAACACATTGCCAACGCCTTTGATTGTCTTTACCTCCATGCGGCAGCTCTCAGACATCGCAGCCACATATCCTGTATCAACAATCTTGCAGTCACCTGCCGGAATCTCATACTCATGTGCCGAACCGTCAATCTCAAGGAACACGATTCCGTTTCCGGTGAATTTTCTCATAAGGAAGCCCTCTCCGCCGAACAAACCTCTTCCAAGCTTCTGCTGGATATACACCTCACTGCCCACATTTCCATAGTGTGCAAGATATGACCCCTTCTGCACTATAATACCCTTTCCCGGTGTAATCTCCACAGCCCTGATAGAACCAGGAAACTTTGACGAGAATGCTATCTCCCCTTCCCGCCTTGCCGCATATGTGTTGGTAAATGCACTCTCATTGGTAAACATTCTGCCAAACATCCTGCCAAGCCCGCCTGCCTTCGTCTGCATCTCAATCTCATCATCCATCCATGACATCGCACCGGCTTCACACTCAATCTGCTCTCCCGCTGATAATCTCACCTTGAGCACCGGAAGATTATCGCCATCAATCCTGTAATTCATACTTTACCTCTTTTCCGAGATCTTGCCTCTTTTGAAATTTTATGTTTTCGCTACTCATTCATAGTACACTGAACCGCGGGATTTTCCAAGAAATTTTTTATTTTACCTGATAAAAGACCTTCTCTCCTCCTCAGAAAGTTCCATTACCTTCTTTCCCTTTTCTTTTGCATATTTCATAAGTCCCCTTAAATCCATTTTAGTCTGAATCTGACTTAGCAAAATAGGTTCCGGTGTTTCTTTCAAAGACTCTCTATACCTCTTCATCTGTCCAGTCATAATCATACACCTCCATTATTTTCTTTGCATTTGACTCGTCAATAGCAAATTGATATGGATGCAATACGCCAATAACCTCTCCATTAAATACCTGCACGTAATGGTCAAGCAATTCTTTATTGGCGGCAAAACCATACACATATCCATCATACCCATAATCTACAGACTTCTGTGCCGCAATAGCAAACAAATGACCTCCTACGCCAAAATATCGAACATCATCGGTCAATAATTTATTATTATCCGGACTTGTACACATCCATGCAATATACATAGCACGCATATCTTTATCGGGTGCAACCGCTACTAACCCCTGAATATCAACTAAACCCTCAACAACAAGTGCATATATCTCATTTTCTTCTGACTCTAATAACTTCTGTCTGTACAAGTTCTCCTGTTTTACCATCCTTCAGGCAAGGTGTAAATTCATCAATATAAACATTTATCATATACTCACCCTTCCTTTGAACATGTATAATACTTCTATACATATTATACGTCAATTTCATCAAACTCTCAATTATTTAATTATGGATTTACGACTGTTTTCTGATGACTCGGTTGTTCTCAGCCGTCCATTTCCTCGGATTAGTATCGTCAGGTGCAAATTCCTCCGAATTATCATGGTCCCACACGCAGACCGTCGGTTTGTCCTTGTTCTTTCGGTCTGCTTGTCGGCATATAGTACTCTTTGTATTCCTTTTTATAATCAAATGCCATCGGCTTCACCTGCGCTCTCAAGAATCTCACTCTGCTTCTTCCTGCTGAAACCTCCAAGCACCAGATTATACGATTTATTCAGCAAATCCTTTAACAGTTCATCTTCTATTTTACCATTCGGATTGACGGAATTCCAGTGCTGTTTGTTCATATAATAGCCTGGAATGATGTCATCGTACTGCCCTCGCAGGAAGCTTCCCTCCTCCGGCTCCAATTTTAACGTAATATACTTCGGTTCATTCTTCCCACTAAGACACACCGCCGCAAACATCTTCCCGCCTATCGCGTAGCGAATCCAGTTCCACTGTGGCGGCAGCTTCGTGACGCCCGGCTTTTTCATCAGGTAATCGTCCAACCAGACATACCGCATCTGTCTTACAGCCGACCATATTTTACACTGGTCAAGCCTGACTCCGCAGTCCCCCTGTTTCTCGTCGTAGGCAAATTCCACCAGCCTCGTGCACGGAAATTCACTGCACTCTCCGCAATGCTCCAGCCCTCTGCCCTCACAGCAGCTCTTTACGGGGCAGGCACCCCAAAAAGGATTGTCGATATTTACACATCCCTTGCATTTGCCGTTCTTCTGCCACTCACATTTCCCACACAAACTACCACATCTTGATTCCATACACTTCTCTCCTCCGTCATTTGCAGTTGCCATACTTTTTCCGTTATTTTCCGCTGCCATACTTCTTTTCCATCCGCAAAATGCTCTGCAAAAGTTCCGCCCTCAGTTCCTTTGGCTCGAGCAATTCCGCCTTATCCCGAAAGGTCAAAAGCCACGTCAGCAGATTTTCTTTGCTTGTATAGTCCGCCTGAAAAAGAAGCGTCCCGTCCTTCTGCTCCTCAAAGCAATTTGCTCCAAATTCCTCGACAAGCCTCCATTTGCAGTCCGCCTCAAACAACGCCTTCACCTTAATTCCACCCGGAAATACCCTCTCATCCCTCAAATCAGGCAGGACGGCTTCCCTGCCTGAAAAAACATTCTCCGACATCTGCACCTTGTCCATGCGGTTCAGCTTGAAAAGGCGAAAATCCTCCCTGCTTTTACACCAGCCCCACACATACCAGCTCGACCAGCGAAAAATAAGGTAATACGGCTCAATCGCGCGGTCAGACTCCCCACTCGGAGCATAATAAAAGAACTGCAGTTCCCTGTGCTGCTCTATCGCCCCTCTTATGAGCTCGATTTTTTCTGCAAGCGAATCCTTGTACCACGAGGACAAATCAATCAGTATCGACTGATCTCCCATCAAAAAATCGGACGAGCCCACCGACAATTTTTCCATCAACTGTCCATATTTGTTGGTTCCGTTCACGCTGTCAAGGCTTCTTAGCCCCGCGAGAATGTCCTGCATTTCCGCGCGCGTCAGCATGGTTCTGTCGATTTTGTAGCCCGCCATGATTGAGATTCCGCCGTTTATTCCCTGCCTCGTCGCAATCGGTATGCCAGCCCTGCACAAATCCTCAATGTCCCTGTTTATGGTTCGCCTCGACACCTCAAACATCTCCGACAAATAAGGAGCCGTGACGGATTCCTTCTGTAACAGTATGGATAAAATTCCCAGTTGCCTATCTATCTTCATGATTTCTCCTTTGCATAACGATATTATCACAGCAAACACGACACCTGTATGTCATATTTCCATTATACATAAAAAATTGTGGAGAGTGGGGGATTTATAAGAAAAAATGAACGCCGACCGAGCCGGCAGGCGAGATACGAACCCGCTTATACAATAAGCGGGTTCGAGAAGCTCCGCTTCTCTATTGCAAAAAGGGTATCTCCGATAGAGATACCCTTTTGCAATAAAAAAAGCGCGAGACGGGAATCGAACCCGTCCCCGTGGGGGATGAGCTAAAATGGCTAAAAATTCTACCTCAATGTCATGGTTTTGCGTTATAAACAATCCGGAAGAGCATGGCTTTACAGGAACATATAAAGAGATTCTTGAAAAAATTGCTCAGGTATGGATAACGGACGAGTTCCGTGCTTGTGCAATGACATATTGTGTTTCGGATGCTGGATTACATCATGTTCACATGGTTCTATCGGATGATACTACCCATCGGTTTTCTTACATCAAGAAGCTCTACCCTATGGCTCATTGTGAGGAAACACTTGGTTCAAAGAGACAGGCGTAGGACTACATATATAAAAAGGGTGCCTTTGAGGATTCCACTGAAAAAATACTTGAAATATATACACATGGAGAAATTAAGGGTAAACAAGGGAAAAGAAATGATATTGACCGAATTAATCAATATCTTAACGAGGACTTTACTCCCTCGGAGATATTTAAGATCAATCTAGCGTACCGCCGTTATGAGAAGATAACCAGGGACGCATATTTTGAAATGAAGCGTCAAAGCGTTCCAGTATTTCGTGATGTGTATGTTGAATGGCATTGTGGAGCTGCCGGGACCGGTAAGTCGCATGAGTATGTCAATTTATGTGAAGAGTTTGGACGTGATAACGTCTACTTCGCAAATGATTATGACAATGGCGGCTCTGGTCTATTCGATAAATACAATGCAGAGAAAATTGTATTTATTGATGAATTTAAAGGTCAAATCACATTTACAAAGCTTTTGAGCCTGTTAGATGGGTATACATCACAGGTGCATTGTCGATATAACAACGTGTACATGCTGTGGGACAAGGTCTATGTTTCTTCTATCTTCCCCCCGGAGCTATTATATAAAAAAATGGTGCAGGATGATACGCACATTGATACTGTTGAGCAGTTAAAAAGAAGAATAAATAAAATTGTGTATCATTACAAGCAGCAGAATAGTTTTAAAAAATATGAAATGAATATGAGAGAATACAGCGATTATGAACATCTTAAAGTTGCCGCATTGGGGACAGAAGATGGTTTTATGAATTGTGAGGATTCAGAATTGCCTATATGGATGAGATATTAGGAGGTACTAAATGAGTGAAAAGAATAATGTAGTATATGGGATGTTCAATTATGGAAATGTGGAATTATCTGACGGAGCTAAGGGCTCGTTTGAGTATATTCGTGATGATATTGCGGATATTAAGAAAAGGTATATTGCCCTTGGATATCATTTATCAGAATTTGATAAGAATGAGTATTTCAAGGAGTACGGCTATTCTAATCTTGATGACTTTGTGCTTGCCAATTTCAATATTGACAAAAAGGCTTTGTCAAGAATATTGAGCGTGTATTATAAATTCAGTGAACCATATAAAATTTATGTATCAGAAAAGTACTCCGAATATTCATATAGCCAGCTTTGTGAAATGGTCAGTCTTAAAGATGAGGAGTTAAAAAGTGTCACCCCAAAAATGACTATTCGTGATATTCGAGATTATAAAAAATCTCTAAAAAATGAAAAGTTTCGCGACGTCGCGAAAAATAATAAAGTTGAAGAAAAAGTATTGACAAAACAAGAAAAATGTGTATCTGCTCCCCCACTTCCCGAGCCTGATTTACAGCGTCCCTTTGATGAGCGTTACCAGTTGATTACTGGTAATGATTTGTTTATTGAACTTATGGAATGTCTGACCGGGCATATAAAGAATGTTGATAAAGTGGCGGCAATAGTACAGCTTTTAAATAATAGTGGTTTATAAGTATAATACTCGTTGACAATATACCCAATTGGTAGTATAATAAATAATGTGAGAGGGAGATATAAGGTGTATACAGCACATGCACTGGAAAGGAGGTAAAAGCAGTGGGTAAGAAAAAAAGAAAAAAGTCTATAAAGCTTATCGATTTGGCGGTCGGTGCTCTGATAGACTTTTTAATAGGGTTATTGTTGCTTCTTCTTGATAAGTTAATTAATTAAGAGCAATTTGCAGGGAGTGGAACTCCACTCCTTGCATCCCTAATATATCATATTCCCATTGTTATGTAAAGATATGCTATTAAAATTAGGTATTTTCTTTGTCGCACTAGGTGTAGTAAAATTATGTATTGCATTAGTGATGTACGTTGATAGCCGCAAAGAGGTATAAATTGAACATTCATGATAATATTAAAAACGCTAGAATAAAAGCAGGATTAACACAAACCGAACTTGCTCTTGCTATCGGTGTAACACAAAAGGAGATTAGCCGTTGGGAGACCGGGTCCCGTACGCCACAAGTAGAGACTTTTGCCAGTATATGCAAGGCTTTAAATGTATCGGCTGATGTTCTACTTGAAACCGGAATAAAATGATTGAAAAGGATGATGAGAGTGCTGCTCATCGTCCTTTTTATTTTTCACAAGCAAACCAAACGTGCCCCCTGCTTTTTAGGGGGTTCAGCGGCGTTTTATGCCGATGAAGCGGAGCCAGTTTAACTGTTACCTTGGCGCGCCACTAAATATATTATCAGCTATATACCAGATGGCTAAGCAACATAGCGGCAGATAACGTCTTGGTTCGCGGTACTGCATATCGGCAGCTACTACCGACACCCGCGTTTGATTACCAATTGTACACCAGAGTATGCTACTCCTCTGCCCTTTGAATATAATGTATATAAACAAATTGTTCCCCCTATGGGGGGATTTAGGGGGCAATGTGAGTAATAAAGTTGTAAATTGATAACGATTAGAATATAGAAAACCAAAGGCAATCCCGGAAGACAAGGCCCGGAACGGGGCGCTGTCGGGGTTCGCCGATGAGATTCCAATAAAAATACTATCATATTTACAGTAAAAAAATTTTCAAAAAAAAAGTTGGCGCTAGTATTACCGCCAACTTTATAACAAAAACAAAACTCCAAAAAAGTCCCTATTTATGGGGCTTTCCAGACATAAATTTTGTTATGAAGTAAAAAACAACTTTATAACAAAATGACAAAAAAATAAATCAACTTCAAAACAATCAAGGAAGTTGATTTATTATAATCATATAATATTCTATTTTTTATTGAAGAAAAATTCTAGTGTGCTCCAGAATTGATAGCGAATCCTGCATTTCATATTCTTCATTTATGAAATTACCAAAATTAAAATAATATCAAAAGTGATAAATTATTTTACATTTAGATTATTATTCTTTATGTATTCTTTTATAATAAAATCAACAAAATTGCTTTTAGAACGGTTTTCTTTTTTAGCATTTTCCTCTATTATTTTGTATGTTTCATCATCAACCACAATTTGTAATACATGTTTATTTGTCGGCATTTTTATTACCCTGGTCCTCTACAAAATTTTCATCAACCCAATTAGACACTATTAATTCGCAAAGATTTGAACGGCTTCTTTTTTCTTTTTTTGCAAGTATATCAAGTTTTCTAATTAATTCTTCGTTAGTTCTTATTACTACAACTGGTTTAGAGCTTGGCATTGTATTCCTCCACTTCTTTTTTGTTGTTTTCTATCCATTGTTTTAGGATTCTTTCTATTTGTTTATTTAGTGATCTATCCTCATTATGAGCTATTATTTTTAATTGAGTTATAATTTCCTCGTTGATTCTTAGTGGATATGTTTTATTTTTATATTTACCCTGAGACATAAGCTCCTCACACTATTTTATTTTTTATGCTTCCGTTTCCAGTCTGAAAAAATCACGATATTTTACCCCTTGCGTCATCATTATTCAAGTATTGCTTGGCAGCATCTTCAAGCCTTGCAATCCACTTAATCTGTTCTCGTTCCGGAAGAAGCTTGAAGAATGATAACAATTCTAACTCGTTCTCATCCAGTTTATTTTCATTAATTGTTACAATATCATTTTTTAGTCCCAGTAAATCATTTATTGATACATTTAGAAATTCACAAATTTGTATTAAATATTCAGCTGGTGGGTTATTGCCCCTGGTTTTCCATGCTGTAATGACTGAATTTCTTACGTTTAAATGTTTTGCTAAGTCACTTTGTTTAAGATTTTTTTGTTCTAATAATGCAAATAACCTTTCGTTTATTGTCATTCTGTCCCCTTGTAATACAAATTTGTAAATTTTATGCTTGACAAATACACAAATTTGTATTATAAATAAAAATGTAATTTATGTAGTACAAATTTTTGTAATACATATTTATATATCAGCGCGTAGGCTGGCAACCTTTAAAAGCCAGAGCGTGAGGGAGAACGGCAGGACTTGAAGCCTGAGCAGCTTACTTCCTGCTACCCTCACAAAATGATTCACATTGTAGTTTATCAAAAACGAAAGGAAAAGGCAATAACAAAGTATGATTTATACAGTATTTCCAAAAGATGAAGAAGAAATGCCACAGGATTTTGATACATATTCAAAAGCATTTGACTTTGCAGAAGAAGAATATGGTGCAGGAAATTATATAATTGAAGCAGCTTAAAGAATAGGTATTGAATTTTATCAATAGTGAAAGGAAAAGGCAATAACAAATTGCCGGGGGGAAAGAATGTCACTTAATGAAATACTCAAAGAGGTAATTAACCGTAACGTAAAAAATGAAGAGCTCAGAAATATCATTTATAAATTCTGTACAGAGGAGAATCAAAGCATTGTAGAAACTGAACATGCACTTGTTACTTCACGTTGTTTTTCAGAGTACGGATATGAAGAAGCAGAAATCATTGTCTCGATAATCCTCGACAATATAGACTGCGATATGGAATTATATCCGGCTTATCTTCCATCAGCCTTTAGAAGACTGTTCGGAATGTTACAAGCTAACATACAAGGTTCCATTGTATTTCAGTCAAAAAAGAAGTATGCGGGAATCGCTGAAAATGGGTTATGGGAGTTAAAAAAAGAAATATGATGCAACTGGGAGGGTTTACATCCTGAATAAAAAAGACACTAATAGCCGCATGAGCATACATGTAGGGACATGGCGGCGTATAAAGTCTTTCCAATTCCCCTAAAAATAAATCAAATAAAATATTAAAGAAAAGAGGAAAAAACATGAGAAAGATTTTAGGTTACAGAAAGTTTAATTCAAAGAAGGGAACTCCGGTATGTGTAGTATCCTATCAAGAAGATTTCTCCGATTATGACAAGGAGCACTCTGAGGAGCTTGCAGGCTCAAAAATCACAAGCGCAATGGTGTTTGGTGATGACGGCAAGGTTTTCAATAAGGATTGTATTGGCAAGGAGCTTCAGGGCTTCGTAGGGTTCAGTAATGGCAGCACCATTATTCAGAATCCAACAATTAAGTAGTTCAGTCCAGTCAAAGACTGATAAAAATATGTTTTCATACTTTCAAAAAAATTATAAGGAGGAAAAGAAATGGGTGCAATGTTAGTTGCGGAAACGGTATCGAATGTGACCGGGTTAGTTCCTGTAATTGATGACCTCATTACTGTAGCAATTAAAATTATACAGTTTGGTCTTACTACATTCCCTATCAATGTCGGTGTTGTGGTTGGTCTTGTCGGCTGTGTAGCGGCATTTATTCGTAAGGTTAAGCCATCGGCAAAGGCTTAAGAAATTGAATATTCAATTGCGGGGGAACGGGGTTGGCTTCGCCTGCCCCGTTTTTCTTTTAGGAGGTGTTATTGTGAATAAAATTATAAATATACTGCTCTTCTCCGCTCTTGTTATCGGGAGTATCGGACTAATAACATATGATGTGTGGGCGGATGATATTGCAATTTTTTCAGGTGATGGTGAGACTGAAACTGTTGCCTCTGATAATGGTAGTACGTCTGATGTTGACGTTTCTATTCCGAGACCTAGTTATGTTCCTGATAATTATAAATATCGAACATATACTTTACAGTTTGGTTACACTTCGCAGGTATCAAATGGTGTAAAAAATACGTCTTATTATTTTGATTGGACTATATGGTATCCAGAGCAATATGATATTGTACCTTGTTTATCTCGTGGCTCTCATAAAGTAGGTGGAGGTTGGTATTATACTTTATCGAGTTCATTTTATTTATATAATCCTAATACTTATAATTATACATCTATTCATGTTACAAATGGTATGCCAGGTGATAAGTATACATATTCATGCTCTATTGATGGCAATGATGTGAAAATTTATTCGTATGTTAATGAAAGCTTTGAGAGTACAACTTTTAAATCTTTAAAAAAAGATGAAGTATCTAATAATACAAATACTATAAAAGATATAGCCGCGAACCCTTATAATTATTTAAGTTATTTTGATAGTAGTTATAGTAAATTGGATTCTTATCAGCTATCTTTTAATGATTATTATTTACATCAAGATTATAGTGGGTATACAGATTTAATGGGCGGTAGATTAGGCGAGAATTATTTTTATCGTTCAGATAAAGGCGATAAAAATGCAGATATGCAAAATGCATTAAAAACTTTAGAAAGCTATCGTGCAAGCGGTGAAGTTGTATATTCATCTCCCAAGATGTCATCCTGTTCATTGGCTGGTAATACATTGATTATGAAATATTATTATGATACTGAGAAGCCAGTTCCAAGTCATTTATATACATATAAAGATATATTTGTAAAAATTAAAGGTGTTTCTAATTGGATAAATTGTGCAAATGCTCTAGAAGATAATAAATATATTTTGACCCTTAAAGATAATTCTTCATCATCTTGTATATCAGGAGTTTTAAATATAGATATTCTCAAAGATATTGTTGCTGTACAACAGGAAAAGGAAACTGATGACATAGACATTCAGGCTGTTATATGGGGTGTTCAGTATGGTTACAAAAAAGCCGGAGCCGTTTTTTCTCAGTATGCATATGTTAGAACGGATTTTGAATTTTCAAGATATGTATTTCAAAATGCATCGGATGATGAAGATTATAATTTCAGCGTTGGTGATTTAGGAAATCTTGGTAATTTAGGTACAAGTGGTTCAACTACAATTATAGGAGGTACACCAAATGCACCAAGTGGTGGAAATGGTTCTAATAATGTGTGGACAGATTCATCATCAGGTGGTGGGTTATCGTCAATTACTGACTGGGTTAAAAATTTTAAATTTGACTTCTCAGCAATAACTGGTGCAATTCAAGGCTCATTTTCTCTGGTAACGTCTTTCGCTTCACTTATTGGTAACATATTCCAGAATTTTTTTGGTGAAGCAGTTGGAGTTGTTGCCTTGCTTGCAATAGGAATATGTGTTGTTCTACGTCTTGTAGGCAGATAGGAGGTTATCATGGAGTTGGTTGATGGATTAGAGCAAGCAATAGCAAGTGCTGCAGAAGTCTTTCATGTTGTTTTAAATTTACCCTGTTTATGGGTAAAAAATGTAACTGTTGGTCAAGCTTTGCTTGCACTCATTATTTTAGCCATGATGTTTTGGCTTTTGTGGGATTTATTGAGAAAGTAGGTGGATGTAATTGGATGGTATTTTAAACTGGTTATTCGCAGGTGCTGAGGTGATACCTGAGCTTGTTGTAATTGTCAAGCTGTCCCTCATGTATTACGCAGTTAATTTTATAGTTGATATATTAGATATTTGTAAGAAAGGGGTGAAATATTAATGGGCGATGATGCAACAGAAATTACTCTCACTGATGAAGTACTGACCGAAGAAGAATTTCAATCTTCAACGATTGAAACTGAAATAGAAGAGCCTGAAACTGAATTAAATGAGAATGAATCTGGTGAGATAGACACAGGCACCGAAGAAGATAGCAGCTCATCTATTCAGTACATATTAGTGACTGCTGAGACGGAGACACAGATAGATTATTCTCCGAACTTTATATCTATTGAGGACAAGCTTGATACTATCGTCACTTGCTCTATTGTTGTTATGGCTGTAATTGTTTTGAGCTGGATTCATTTGATATCCAGAAAACGGAGGAACCGCAGGTGATAATAATATTATTTATAGTAGTATATTTTGTAATCGGATCCATTATTTTTAAAGGATTCGCTCCTTTTCTCAAAGCTCAGAAGTACCTTCCACGAGCTCTTGTTGTTGGAGCAAAAGACATGTTTTTATACATAAAGAACAAGGATTACAAGAAGTTTAATATGTCCGGTATAATAATGTACGGCGGTCTTTTCGGTACCGGTAAGACATTCAATATAGTGAATTTAGTATGTAGAGTGTATAAAGCCTATGACAACATAGAGGTATATTCAAATGTCACATTAAATAATGTACCATATACACCATTCCTGTATTTTGAGCAGATAACGGAGCCTGTAGATGAAGGTAAGCACCGAATATATATATGCGATGAGTTCGGTTCACTCTTCAACAGCAGGAATTATGGTAGCAGCAAGCTGACTGAAGCTCAATATCTCACTGCCCTCAATCAGCTACGAAAAGAGAAGAAACTTCTCTTAATTTCAACGCAGAGGTACGGCATGTGCGACAAGATATTCCGTCAAGTATGCATGGAATGGCGCGAATGCCATAAACTGTGGAGATTTATGTGGTACTACCGATATGATCCGTATGACCTCGAATATAGTTACGATCCACGCATAGTCCAGCCGTTGTCGATTTTTCCGACAATGGTATTTGCTACAAATAAAAAGAGAAATCAGTATAACACTCATGAGTTTGTAAAAGGATTCGATAATCCTATTACAATCACGGATAGAGCTGATGACAGTTCATTTACAAAGGCTGATTTTGGTTATGGCTCAAAGTCAAAACCGCGTTATGTAAGACGCTCGAATAAAAAATAATTTGACCGCCCGGAAGCTGCCGCCTGCGCTTTATGCGCTCGGCAGTTCTGGGCGCACAGTCAAGGGGGAATTAAAAATGTTAGAATCAGAATGGCTCGCAATGGGATATAAAAACGGAATAATAACCGATGTTCCTTTAGATAAGCAGGTTTTATTTAAAAATGTATATACAGGCTGGTTCCGTATGAAAATCAATACAATCAAGTCTCAATCTGTAGACCGTATAGAATGTACATATAATAAATACTATCTTAATGCTGATATAAACAACATGCCTGTCCATCAAATCAATGAGGTATATTGTTATCAGTTCTTAAATGATATTCTTATCAAATATAAGACAATCACAAAAAAAGAATACGGACGGATATATCAGATAATAAATAATGTGTTGTCTTATGCATATGATTGTAATATTGGATTTGCAAAGTCAATAGACTGGCACATTGTAAAAAGGTATATCGCCGAAGGTAACATAAAAGAAAATATAAAAAGTGAGCATTGTATCAGCGCAACAGATAGAACCGCCATCATCAATGCAGTGCTTAATGATAATATCTACCCGGAAAAGAGGTCGGCAAGTCTATGCGTGTGTCTTAACTTCTATCTCGGATTACGCATAGGCGAACTGGCAAGTATCACATGGAATGACATTGATTTTAATGCACGAAAGCTTTATGTACATACCACTCAAACCAAGAGCTATGCGCGTGATGATTCCGGAAATCGTATAGGTGTCATTTCCTATCATGACCAGGACACCACTAAAACACCGCATGGTGTTAGGTATATACCGCTTGTAAATGAAGCGGTGTATATTCTCCTGAAGCTTAAGGAATATCATACGCAACAGAAATATGAGGATAAACATATCGCTTATGATGGTGCTGATACCATTCTGAGTAAGAGCATTGAGAGGACGATTTCCCGGCTCAATGAGCTGTGTGATGTACTTCCGTTCAATTCGCACCTCATCCGAAAGACGTTCGCTACTACCCTGCATGAGAACGGAGTACCTACTAAAATCATATCTGATTTAATGGGACATGCAGAGATCAGGACTACGGAGAAGTTTTACATTATAAGCTCCGGGAACGATATCACTTATTTGAGAGATATGATTCAGGAAGCTTTGAGAGTGAGGTAATTATAATGATGAGTATTATTGATAGGCTGTGTGATTTCTTTGAGTGTACAATAGACGGTCTTGTAGTATGGATAGGATTTTTTTTATTATTTCTAGGATGTATATTTTTAATTCTGAACGTAAAGTGAGGTGATATCATTGGACAGAGTATTTTATTTAATTAGTGCAATTTTAGGGCTTGTGCTTTCTTTAATATTTCTATTTTGTACTTTAACTGGTTTATGGTCTGGTGTAGAAATTTTTGATACTGCATATGATATTTTTGCCTGTTTAGGTTGTGTTTATATCGCATATGAAAGTGATGTGAATTTATATGAATGATATGGTAGCTACTAATATAGGTTTAATCCCTAAAGAGGATTACCTTGACATCATGGCTATGCAATACGGCTTTGAATCGTATGAGGACTTGAAAAAATCAGGATTTGAAATAAGTGTTAAAGGAGATGATTATAAGATGGCTGAACATACACGACATAAATTAAAAATAAAAGAAGATTTTGCAAATGCAATTATTACTGGCGAAAAAAATTTTGAAATCAGAAAAAATGATAGAGGTTTTCAGCGTGGTGATTTAATAGAATTTGTTGTTGTGGACGATAAAGGAGTTGCATATCACCATGAGATTGATGAGTATTTATATAAAATCAATTATGTTATGAATGGATATGGGTTAAAAAATGGATATGTTGTTTTTGGAATAGAAGATGTTTTTAAGAAATAAAAATCCCCGGTAGAAATCTACCGGGGATAAAATAAAAGAAAGCGCGAGACGGGAATCGAACCCGCGACCCCCTCCTTGGCAAGGAGGTGCTCCACCGCTGAGCCACTCGCGCATTGTACTTTGTAAGCTGTCTGTCGCACTCACAAGGACAAGTAGTATATTACTACATGTCCCCGGAAATGTCAACAGCTTTTTAAATTTTTTTTATTTTTCTATTGATACTATTTTCTTCCTGTGTCCCTCTTTTTGCCCTGCGGCTCAATACATTTCTCAGTGCCTTCACCGTATTCACCATTGCCACTGTAAATGCCGCTGTCTGCACCGTCTCCACAAGAACATAGTAATATCCAACTGAATCCTTGAGTATCGTGACACCATTTTGCAGTTCTTCAGAAAATAACCGGATAAACGCATCCGTTCTTGGAAAAACATAGCCAAATATCCTTATGATGACATATATCGCCCATGACACTGCAAGCACGCGCACCAGCTCTTTTTTGCCGGCAAATCTATTTCGTGAAAGCCTTGCCACAGTCACAATTATCAAGACAGCAAGTGATATGAGAAGTACCAACGCTACGACAAGCTGCACAGGGTTCAGGCTGCTGCCAAACTCCGCCCAGTAAATAATGCTGGCTATGACAAGCCCGCGCGACACTCCCGCTGCCATCCTTACATACAAATTCAGGCAGAAGTACAGCGTCCACATACACCATAGCCCCGCATTTTTCTTAAATATAATGCACTCTGCCCCGCATATAATAAAAGGCAGGGAAAATATGAGTGCCATTATGCTTCCGAGCAGAAACATAGACATTATTCCGACTATCGCTCCGACGCCCATAAGCACCATCCCCACAATAAATCTTTTGGTAATAATGCTCTTAGCTGTGTCCGTATGCTCTGCTTCTGCTGCCTGTCCGCCATTGTCCGCTTCCCCTGCCGGCATCTCACCTTTCACCAGCTCATCCAATGACACACCGAATATTGTGCTGAGCTTTACCAGTTTATCCAAATCAGGAACCGCACTATTATTCTCCCATTTAGACACCGACTGTCTGGACACACTAAGCTGCTCCGCTAAATCCCCCTGCGAAAGCTTTTTCTCCTTGCGCAGGTTGTATATTGTTTCGCCTAAATTCATCTTCGACCACCCCTGTCTATATTGTTTTCATACTCAGACACTAAAGCATTTATGAAAAAAAGTCTATCAAACTGGCTTTAAAATTCAGCAACCAGCGGTTGCACCCCACTTAAACACGGCACTTTTTAGTATTTTACTATGAAACCGTTTTATAATTAAATCTCCCCCTGATATATACCCCCTCGTCAGTTATACAACTCCCCAAGCGTTGTCTCACCCCAACTGTAATTGGTAAGGTAGCTTCCTTTAAAGAGCTGTGAATACTTTTCGTTTCCGGTAAGATAATCGTACAGATCGCAGTTGACCTGCTCACATATAATACGTCTTTTTCCGTCCACTGCCTCAACGACATCCGCAATCTCATATTCCTCAAGAAGATTTTTGAGCCGGAGTGCGACCTTGCGGTACCGTGAATATATAACCGGACTTGCAGGCTCATCCTCCCAGAGAAAGCTTATCGCCTCCTCCGAGGTCACAAATCCGCCGCGTCTGTCGACGAGCAGGGCAAAAAGCTCCTTGGATTTCTTGTTTCTGAAGGCTATCGGTCTGCCATCAACAAACACGTCAAAATATCCGAATGTTCTTATCGTGACCTTATGACCGCCGCAGGACAATTTCTCTGTTACATTTTCAGCCTCCATTTCAGAACTGTCTGACGGATATGCTTGATTTTCAGGCACTATATACAGCATAATATATCTGGAGGATACATTATCCGAGGTCTTCTGTGTGCATACAGCCCGCACCCTCTTCACCTTCTTAGAGCTTACATCCTTATAGGTGAATTCTTCCTCGCCATCCCTAAGGAGCTTCTCGAAGGCTTCATATTCTGTGGCACTGCGTTCGACAAAATTCTCAATCGGTGTACCCTTCTTCATAAGTTCGTTCCACTCATCAGCCGAATATCCAAAAAATCCGCACACATTCTCGCTCGAATACAGCGGTAAAACATAGCCATCCGCAGTCACCTTAAACGCCGCAACACCATCCGTGAACTGCCGCATAAGCTGTGTCATATTCGCCTTCAGGCTCTCATTTTCGTTTCTCAGCCGCTCTGTTTCTGTCAGATCAACAAGCCTGCGGCAACAATAAAAACTGATATTTTCATCTATTTTTAGAAAAATACCGCTGTATGCCCTTATATGTCCATCTGATGATCTCGCATGATAATTGATAATTAATGGCTGCTCTGTATCCTGTATCTCTCTTCTGTTATCGGCAAATTCAGCAAAAAATTTCTGCACTCTCTCCACATCCTCAGCAGCAACTGTATCTTTTATCCACTTTCTGGTTGCATCTGCAAGCTGCATGGGGATATTTTCAAGCCATGTAAACATCGGCGAATTATTGCTGTACAGACACTTTACGGTATCTGCCGCAAAATTATATTCAAAGATCTTATCATACACCTCTGACAACGCTTTAATATATCTTCTGGTCTCCCTGTCCTTTCTTGCAAGCTGTCTATGTGTGACATCCATACACGCGCTCTGGAACTCCTCGGTGCCATCTTCGTTTATCACCTTCGTAACCCATCCGAACACATGCGCCCTGCTGCCGTCGAATCTGAGCAAGGTCATCTCGCCCGCCACCGGAGCACCAGCCCTGTATACCTTATTAAGATATACCGAAAACCTGTGTCTCTCCTCTATCGGAATCAGCAGAAACAGATTATTCTTATACATTTCATAATAGTCTGCTTCGCCGTCCTTTTTCCCGGAAAAATGTAACAAATCCAGCATATTTTTATTAATATATGTAATTCTTGGCTGCTTCTCACAGGTATATTTTATAAAGCCGCAAGGAACAGTATCATTTAAGAAGCTTAGATTATTATTAGACACAATGCTCTTATCTGCACATGTAAAATCCGAATTCAATACTGTATGCTGCATGTCGTCATAGGTATCTGTGATGTCAACAACCACGGAATACCCTATAAGCTTTCCGTCCTTCCCACGCTTTACATTCACGGAATCCTTCACAAAAATAATATTTCCATCCTTCTTTTTGATATGATACTTCTCCGAATAAGCTCCCTCACCGCCTCTCAGCATCCTACGCAAAAAAGACAGGTATTTCTCCCTGTCATCCTCGCATAAAAGTCCTGTATATCCGTATTCGCTATCCGTCAGCTCATCTTTTGAATATCCTGTCATTCGGCATAAGCTGTCACTTACAAATCTAAGCTTTTGGGCATCGGATATATCATACTCGTGATATCCACTAATATTATCTAAAATTTCAAACGCTCCCACACAAATACTCCAACTGAAATATGATATGAGGGTCGAAAGGTATTCTGCCCCTCATCCGGTATCCTGCACATAAAATATAAATATCAGCATAAAAGCACAATATTATCTTATGCATATCTACCATTATATACTCTCACCGTCATGATGGCTACCCTTTTCTAAGCTCCGTCTTTTTTATTTTCCCGCTTATTGTTTTAGGCATTGCCGACACAAACTCTACAAGACGCACCCACTTATATTCGGCAAGTCTCCTGTTGCAAAATTCTTTTATCGCAAGCTCAAGCTCCCGTGTTGGTTCGTAGCCATGTCCCGGCACTATAACAGCTTTTATAGCCTGGCCACGCAGCTTGTCTGGAACACCTATGACACTGCACTCTACAACAGCCGGATGCTCCATCAGAACATTCTCAATTTCATAAGGTCCCACCCGGAAGCCTCCCGTCTTTATTATGTCATCAAATCTGCCATGAAACCAGTAAAGTCCGTCTCTGTCCCTATATGCCGCATCACCTGTATGGTATACTCCACCTCTCCACACATACTTATACTGCTCTTCATTATCAAGATAGCCTGTAAATACTCCTGCCTGTTTTCCGCTTGCAGGCGGTATAATTACAACCTCCCCTATCTGTCCGTCAGGAACCTGTTTTCCATCTTTGTCACGCAGCTCTATGTTGTAGAACGGCGAAACCGTCCCCATTGCCCCCTCCTTAGGCTGTCTTCCCTTAAAATTAGCCATAAGAAGTGTTGTCTCCGTCTGTCCATAGCCTTCACAGAGCGGTATTCCCGTCTCCTGTGTGAATTTCCTGAACACCTCAGGTGCGAGCATTTCTCCCGCAGTGGAGGCATGCTTAAGCGTCGGCATGCTCTCAATTCCTTTGCGTACAAGGTATCTGTACACTGTCGGCGGCGCACAAAATGAGGTCACGCCATATCGGTTAATCACCGTGACAAGCTGCTTCGGGTCGAAATTATCAAAATCATATATCATAACCGCGCTTCCGATAAGCCACTGTCCATATATTTTCCCCCATGATGCCTTAGCCCAGCCGGTTTCCGCAACCGTAAAATGAAGTCCGTCATCCTGCGCCTGCTGCCAATATTTTGCCGTGACTATATGTGCCAATGGATATGTAAAATCATGTATCACACCCTTAGGATAACCTGTCGTACCCGATGTGAAATACAGCATCATAGGGTCGGCCGCACTCGTTTCAACTCTGTCGAAAGCATCGCCTGCTGTCTCCATCTGCGATGTCAGGTTAAAAAAGCCTTCGACATCCTTCTGAACGCACCACAGCACAGGGGTCTTTTCTGATTTTCTGAGTGCCTGCTTTATGGTTGAAGGTACATCGTCCTGGGCAGTGCATACTATCGCCTTCACCCCGGATGCATTGATTCTGTAGACAAAATCATCGACCGTAAGCATATGTGTCGCAGGAATCATAACCGCGCCAAGCTTATGAAGCGCAACTGCCGCAAACCAATATTCATAATGGCGCTTCAGGACAAGCATGACCCTGTCCCCTCTTCCTATTCCGTATTCTCTAAACACATTTGCCATTTTGTTGCTGTATCTTTTCACGTCAAGAAAAGTAAATATGTGCTCCTCATTTTCCACATTGCACCATACCATAGCACGCTTATCAGGTGAAACAGCCGCATATTCATCCACCACATCATATCCAAAATTAAAATTATCCGGATAATTTAACGTCAATTTTTTTAAACCACCATTTTCATCCTTAATCTCAGTGCAAAACCTCTGATATATACTGCTCATATCTTTCCTCTCGCCACATGCTGCTTTTTATATTTTATACCCCTGCATACTACAAGCATTGCTTGCAGTACTGCTCCAATAAGTAGTTTGAAAGTTTTACTTTCAAACTTATCCCCATTGCATACTGCAAGCATTGCTTGCAGTACTGCCACCAATAAGTAGTTTGAAAATAAAATTTTCAAACTTTGTTATCTGATAACGTCCATCCCGATACTGCGGAACCTGTCATATCTTTTTCCTACTAATTCCGTATCTCTTGACAGTTCATCAAGCTCTTCTTTTATCAGCCTTCCGATTCGGTCGTAAAATTCTTTTTTCCCGATTTCCTTTTCAGACAATATTCTCTCAATTACTCCAAGACCCTTTGCATCCTCAGCCATAAGCTTAAGGCTTGCCGCTGCCTCTCCTGCCTTCTTGGCATCCTTCCACAGAATACTGGCACAGCCCTCCGGTGAAATAACCGAATACACCGCATTTTCAAGCATCCATACCCTGTCTGCCACTGCAAGTGCAAGTGCTCCTCCGCTTCCGCCCTCCCCTATAAGTATTGAGATGACGGGCACACACAGTGTTGTCATTTCCAAAATATTTCTCGCTATTGCCTGCCCCTGGCCGCGCTCCTCAGCCTCAACTCCACAGTATGCACCTGAGGTATCTATAAAGCATACTATAGGTCTACCGAATTTTTCCGCCTGCTTCATAAGGCGGAGAGCTTTTCTGTAGCCCTCCGGATGCGGAGCGCCAAAGTTCCTGTAGCTTCTTTCCTTCGCTGTATGCCCCTTTTCAATTGCTATCACCGTCACAGGCATGCCATTAAGTCTGGCAATTCCTCCGACTATCGCTTTGTCATCCGCATAACAGCGGTCCCCATGAAATTCTATGAAATTTTTGAATATATTCTTTATATAATCTGTCCCTGTCGGTCTGCCGTTGTCCCTTGCAATCTTCACTCTCTCATAAGGTATCTCATTCATACATTTACACTCCCTCATGCATCTTAAGCAGCTCCGTAAGCAGCTTTTTCTGCTTATTTCTGGCAGCTATTGCGTCAACAAAGCCATGCTCTAACACAAATTCCGCCTTCTGGAAACCGTCCGGCAGGGCTTTTTTGGTAGTCTGCTCTATAACTCTAGCTCCGGCAAAGCCCACTATTGCACCCGGCTCTGCCAATATGATATCTCCATCCATCGCAAAGCTTGCCGTAACACCTCCCGTTGTCGGGTCGGTGAGCACGGTTATATATAAAAGTCCCGCATCACTATGACGCTTAACTGCTGCACTCACTCTTGCCATCTGCATAAGCGACAGAAGCCCCTCCTGCATTCTCGCACCGCCCGATACCGTAAAGCCTACTACTGCCAAATGTTTCCACGCAGCATACTCAAATAATCTTGTGAGCTTTTCTCCCACTGCACTTCCCATGCTTCCCATCATAAAATAAGCATCCATCACAAAAATACAGCAGTCGCACCCTCCAATTCTTACCGTTCCGCATATCACCGCTTCCGTCTGTGAGCTTGCCGCCCTTACGGCATCCAGCTTTTCATCATATCCCGGAAAGCCTAACGGATTGTCCGCTCTCACATCCTTATACATCTCAACAAAGCTTCCTTCATCTGCTATAAGCTTTATTCTCTGTCCTGCACGCATGCGGAAATGATATCCGCAGCCGCATACCATATTGTCAGCCATCAGTCTGCTCAAAGGAATTTCCCTGTGGCAGTTCGGACATTTCTGCTCAGGCTCACCTTCATCCTGCATTACGGGAACTGAGCATCTTCCACCCTCTTCCAGTTTATTTTTAGGTTTCAAAAAGTTCATAAGTGCCATATCAATCCCCTATCACAATATTTTATATACTAACGACCACGCATTTGCGCCGGTACACAGCGTACAAGCATTATCCTTCTGACAAAATTATCTGTTTCCCATAAAAGTCAGGTCATAATTGCCGGAGGAAAATCTGTCATCCTCGACTATACATAGCTGCTCCTCAACATTGGTTTTAATACCGTCTATGACCAGCTCGCATAGAGAAGCCCTCATTTTTCTGAGCGTCTCCTCCCTTGTCTTGGCATATACGATAAGCTTGCCCAACAGTGAATCATAGAACGGAACAACTTTCATTCCTTCAACAAGAAAGGTATCAAACCTCACGGAGGGACCTCCCGGAATATGCAAGAATTCAAGCTTTCCGCAATTCTGTGCATTTATGCGGCATTCTATCGCAGAGCCCATTATCCGTATATCCGCCTGGGTGAAATTAAGCTCAATCCCTGCGGCTATCCTTATCTGCCACTTAACAATATCAATTCCCGTCAATATCTCTGTTACGCAATGCTCCACCTGAAGTCTCACATTCATTTCCATAAACCAGAAATTTCCCGCTCCATCCAAAAGGAACTCCAGTGTACCGGCACCTACATATCCTATCTGCTTTACGGCATCCGTGATAACCTTAATCATATTTTCTCTCTGCTTTTCCGATACGGCAGGCGATGGTGTCTCCTCCACAAGCTTCTGATTTCTTCTCTGCAATGAACAATCTCTTTCACCCAGACACACAGCATTTCCGAATTCATCTGCAAGAACCTGAAATTCCACATGTCTTGCAGGAAAAATGTATTTTTCAAGATACATGCTTCCATCACCGAATGCATTTAAAGCCTCACTGACCGCCTGAACATATGCCTCATCCAGCTCATCCGCCGACTCTATAAGACGTATTCCTCTTCCACCGCCGCCTGCACATGCCTTAAGCATAACAGGATAACCGATTTTTCCGGCGACATTCTTAGCTTCCTCGAGTGACTGTACTGCTCTGCTCCCCGGAATCACTGTAAGCCCTGTTTTTCCGACAAGCTCCTTTAAAACCGCCTTATCACTCAATCTCTCCATGCTCTCCGGCTCAGGTCCTATAAAAACCAACCCGTTTTTTCTGCACAATCTCGCAAAATGTGCATTTTCGGACAGAAATCCATACCCGGGATGTATTGCCTGCGCTCCGGTAAGAATTGCAGCACTGATTATCTGTTTTTCATTGAGATAGCTCTGTGCTGCCTGTGCTCCACCTATGCATACACTCTGGTCAGCCAGTGCGACATGAAGAGCATTTTTATCTGCCTCCGAATACACCGCCACAGTCGATACTCCCATTTCCTTGCAGGCTCGTATTATTCTGACCGCTATCTCACCTCGATTGGCAACTAGAATCTTTGAAAACATAATCTACTCCACTTCTGTTATCGCAAACGAAAAATCCGCCGATACACAGTTTCTTTCTCCTACCCTGACAGTGCCCTGTGCAAAATAAAACGGATGCTTTGACCTTACTATGCTGCACCTTGTCTCTATTACATCCCCCGGGCGGACAGGTGAACGGAATTTCACATTGTTAAGTCCTGTGTATACCGGAAGCTTTCCGTCTGTCATAACCGTTTTCATGAGTACACACGCAGACTGGGCAAGTATTTCGCACAAAATCACGCCCGGCACAACCGGATTTCCCGGAAAATGTCCATCAAGAAAAAATTCATCTCCGCGGACTCTGTAATGTCCTACCGCAACACCGCCGCTTTCCTGTACCTCATCTAATAAGAGCATACTGTTTCTGTGAGGAAGTATGTCCATAATCTCTTTTCTATCCATTCCCGCTCTGCCTCCAATATACCGATATACCCAAAATTTTTATCATCTTTATATTAAACAGCCTCTTTCTGCAAACACTGCATCAGCACTCTATTTTAAACAGCTCTGTCCCATACTCAATCATCTGGCCGTCGGATACACATACCTGTGAAATAACTCCATCCGCTTCAGCAGTAATCTCATTCATAAGCTTCATCGCCTCAACAATGCAAAGTGTCTGTCCCTTCTTTACATGCGACCCGACTTTCACATATGGTTCTGCATTTTCCGCCGGTGCAGCATAGAATACCCCGACCATCGGAGATTTTATGCTCATATACGGCATCGTACCGCCTTCATTGCTCTTTCCACAGTTATGTGCATTATTATCCAATGATTTCTTGGTATTGTCATCGCTATAAATTACATTCGCAGAAATATTTCTCTCTAATCGTACAATCTTATCTCCTTCGGTAAGCTCGAGTCCCGTAAGCTCAAGCTCCTTCATAAGTGCCGCATATTTTCTTATATCAGCCTCATTCATAATTATCACCCTGCATAAAATTTTAACTTAAAGCGGACATTCGCAATCCGCTTTCGCTGCTTGCTCATGAACGCAGTCCGTATCCCCCTTACCCACCGCTTAGTGCTCTACACACTTGAAGCGGGGGATTGCTTATTCTGCGTTCAACCTACTACCTTTCTGAATGCAAGACATGCATTATGTCCTCCAAACCCCAGTGAATTGGAGAGTGCAAGCGTTATATCAGCCTTAACCGCCTTATCAGGAACATAATTCAAATCGCATTCTTCATCAGCTTCACGAAGATTTATTGTTGGAGGAATAATTCCTTCATCAAGCGCCATGATGCATGCAAGCGCCTCTATTGCACCTGCCGCCCCTAACATATGGCCTGTCATTGATTTGGTAGAGCTTATGTATGCCTTCCGCGCATTTTCCTCTCCAAGTGCATTCTTTATTGCCATTGTCTCAATAAGATCATTCATATGAGTTCCTGTGCCATGTGCGTTTATATAGACCTTATCTTCATCTGAATATCCTGCCTCACGCATGGCATCCTTCATAGCCTGCGCACCTCCGCGAGCCTGCGGATGTGGTGCAGTGATATGGTAGGCATCACACGTTGAACCATATCCGCACACCTCACCGTATATCCTTGCCCCTCTCGCTTTTGCATGCTCATATTCCTCAAGCACAAGTGACACGGCACCCTCTCCAATCACAAATCCTCCTCTTCTCTTATCAAATGGAAGTGAAGCTTCATCAGGGTTCTCCGATGTTGAAAGTGCCTGCATATTTACAAAACCTGCCACCGCCGACTTAGTTATTGATGCTTCTGCGCCTCCTGCTATGACAGCTTCCGCATAGCCATGGCGTATCATCCTGACAGCCTCGCCGATTGCGTTAGAGCCTGAGGCACAAGCCGTGACCGCCGGCATTGCACTTCCCCTGCAGTCATGCTTAATAGCAATCATCCCTGCTGCCATATTTCCTATCATCATCGGTATAAAAAGAGAGGAAACCCTTCTTGGACCTTTCTCTAAAAGCTTCGTATGCTCTACCTCGAAGGTTCCTATACCTCCGATTCCTGTACCGAACATAACACCGAATTTTTCAGGTTCAACCTTTCCTTCTATACCGCTGTCCTCTACAGCCTGTGCCGCCGCCGCAACTGCAAGCTGTGCATATCTGTCCGTTCTTAATATCTCGTTTACCTCAAGATACTCCTTCGGTTCAAAACCCTTCACCTCTGCCGCAAGCTTTGCTTTAAAGCCTTCTGTATCAAAAAAGGTTATAGGTGCAATCCCATTTTTTCCGTTCTTAAGGCTGTTCCATGTCTCACTGACATTATTCCCGACAGGGGTTACCGCCCCTAATCCGGTTACAACCACTCGTCTCCATTCAGACATATCCTTTTCCTCCTGGTTATCCTTTACATGTACACTTCATGCACTGTAAACTGTAAAATATCTTCATATTCCTGATGGCACAATATAGCTACATGGCTATTCCGCCATCCACACGCAGCACTTCACCGGTCACATACTCAGCTTCGACAAGATATGCCACTGCCTCAGCCACCTCCGGGGCTGCCCCCATCCTTCCAAGTGGTATCATTCCAAGGAGCGGATTATCCTTCTGGCTTCCTGTCATATCCGTCTCAATGAATCCGGGTGCAACTGCGTTACAGCGTATTCCGCGCGGTGCCAGCTCCTTTGCAACAGACTTGGTCAGACCTATAATTCCCGCCTTTGATGCCGAATAATTGCACTGTCCCGCATTTCCCATAAGCCCTGAAACGCTTGACACGTTGACAATACAGCCTTGCCTGTTCTTTATAAACATACCTGTACAATGTCGTATCATATTAAACGCACCCTTAAGATTAGTATCGATAACACTGTCAAATGCTTCCTCGCTCATCATTGCAAGAAGTCCATCTTTTGTTATGCCCGCATTATTAATAAGAATATGTACGGTACCAAAATCCTTCTTTATCTGTGCAACAGTCTCTCTCACCTGTGAAAAATCAGCTACATTGCACTTATAGGCGACTGCTTTTACACCGTATTGTTCAATACATTCTTTACAAACCTGATTGGCAGCTTCTACATTGCCCGCATATATAACGGCAATATCCGCTCCGCGTGCTGCAAGCTTTACCGCAACCGCCGCCCCAATTCCTCTTGAAGCTCCTGTTATAACCGCAGTTTTCCCTTTAAGCATCTCTCAGTTCCTTTTCCTTATTATTTCAAAGCTATGAGGGTCAAAAGGTATTTTACCCCTCATCCGATATCCTCGAATTGCTCCGCTGTAAAACAGTTCCCGCAATTCTAAAACATTCGGAATCCGCTGATTTACTGCGTAAACCGCTACTCAATATATTTAGCTGCACTCCTTAATATCGGCTCAGCTCCATCAATCACTTCCCTGACAATCTGCGCTGCAGGCTGTTCTTTATTAACCATAGCTGCAACCTGCCCCGATAAGAAGCATCCCTTCTTATCATCACCATCCTTGACTGCAAGCCTTAATGCTCCTACAGCCAATGCTTCAAGCTCATCGTCAGGCATCCGGCTATACTCTGCCTTTAAATAGTCTCTTGCAAACTGTGTCCTGAGACTTCTCACCGGATGACCAAGCCTCTTACCTGTAACCATGGTGCAAAGGTCTGTGGCCTTCAGAATCTTTTCCTTATAAACCGGATGAATATTACATTCTACAGCACTCAAAAACCGCGTTCCCATCTGGACTCCCTGTGCTCCCAGCATGAATGCTGCCGCAACACCGCGCCCATCCGCAATTCCTCCTGCTGCTATGACCGGAAGTGTTGTAGCATCACACACCTGCGGTACCAGCACCATAGTTGTGAGCTCACCCACATGTCCACCGCTCTCGCCGCCCTCGGCTATAAGTGCAGAAGCTCCGAGCCTTGTCATGAGCTTCGCCATGGCAACCGAGGCTACAACCGGAATTACTTTAATTCCTGCGTCCAGCCATTCCTTTATATATTTCGACGGATTGCCTGCTCCCGTAGTAATCACATCTACCTTTTCCTCTACTACAACCTGTGCCACCTCATCTGCACATGGGCTTAACAGCATAATATTTACTCCAATAGGCTTATCTGTGAGCTGCCTTGCTATCCGCACCTGCTCTCTCACATAATCTGCCGGCGCATTACCGGCTGCAATTATTCCAAGACCTCCGCCCTCAGATACCGCCGCCGCAAGCTTTCCATCAGCAATCCATGCCATGCCACCCTGAAATACCGGGTATTTTATACCCAGCATCTCAGTAATCTGTGTCCTAATCATGGCGCTTAACCCTGCTTGCTCTGGATGAATTTGTCAAGGTCATCGACTGTCTCAACCTTCTCATCAAGCTCTATCTCAATGCCAAGCTCATCCTCAAGGCTCATCAAAAGCTCCACCGTGTCAAGCGAATCAATTCCAAGGTCAACGAATCTGCTCTCCGGCTTAACCACGGATACATCACATCCGGTACGTTCTGCAACAGTTTTTGCAATAGCATCAAAATACATCTCTTATTCCTCCTTAATATGTGCTCCCATCGGTGAGCATCTAATAAGGCATTATATGCACAGCATGTTCCATGTGTGGGGTGCTGACGTTCCAAAAGCGTTCCATAATTTTAATACTCAGCACTCTTTTTGCAAATAATGATAAAATAGGAAAATTTAACATATAATTAGTGTGAAATCGTAAAAGCTCGTTTTTCATTACTATTTAAGCCACTGCAAAAGCAGTGACATCCGGAAATGAGGATTAAAATGAATATATGACTGAATATTAATTCTTGAGAGAAGGCTGGCAGAATCGAACTTCGGGCCCCGACAGGGCTCGAAAAAAAGAGACCAATTGGTGTTCCACCAATCAGTCTCTTTTTTCAGAGCGCGAGACGGGAATCGAACCCGCGACCCCCTCCTTGGCAAGGAGGTGCTCCACCGCTGAGCCACTCGCGCATTGTGCTTTGTAAGATGTTGCTCTCACAAGGACATTAAGTATAATACTATAAGTCCCTGTGAAAGTCAATACCTAAAATTAAAATTTTTTATATTTTTTGAAATTCCCGAATTGTTTTAACTATTAGCATAATTGTTTGGGACAGGGGTCAGACCCCGTGTCCCAGAACTGGGACATGGGGTCTGACCCCTGTCCCATAAGGCTATGCTAACAGCTTCTCCATCTCATCGAGAAGTCCGGCAAATACATCAAGACCTGTCTTGATGGCGTCCGGCTTAGACATATCCACGCCCGCAATCTTTAAAAGCTCGATTGGATAATCTGAACCGCCGCTTGACAAGAACTTCATGTAGCGGTCAACTGCCGGCTGTCCCTCCTTGCGGATCATTGATGCTATCGCAACTGCTGCCGAGAAGCCCGTAGCATACTGGTATACATAGAATGGTGTATAGAAGTGAGGTATTCTTGCCCACTCAACCTCAATATCCTTATCAACAACCATGTCGGGTCCGAAGTACTCCTTGTTGAGCTCATAGTACATCTCGTTAAGAGACTTTGCTGTGAGACTCCTGCCCTGCTCCGCCATCTCATGTGCCTTCTTTTCAAACTCAGCGAACATCGTCTGGCGGTATACGGTTCCCTTGAAGCTGTCAAGGAAATGATTGATGAGGTATGCCTTCTCATTCTTATCCTTCGCATTATCTATAAGGTAGAAATTGAGGAGTGCCTCATTACATGTCGAAGCAACCTCAGCGACAAAGATTCTGTATGCAGCGTATACAAGAGGCTGTGTAGAATTTGACTTGTAGCTGTGAAGCGCATGTCCCATCTCATGCGCAAGGGTGAACATTGAATCTAAGTTATCCTGATGATTTAAAAGCACATAAGGGTGTACACCGTTAGGTCCCCATGAGTAAGCTCCGCTTCTCTTTCCCTCATTCTCATATACATCAATCCAGCCGCCGTTGAAGCCCTTATCAAGAAGCTCTATGTAATCCTTTCCAAGAGGTGCAACGCCCTTCTTTACGATTTCCTTTGCCTCCTCAAATGAGATATGCATATCAAAATCCTTCACCATAGGAGTGTACACATCATACATGTGAAGCTCATCCACGCCGAGTGCTTTCTTGCGGAGCTTAACATAGCGGTGCATAAGAGGGAGCCCCTCATGGATTGTGTCGATAAGATTGTCATATACTGAGATTGGAATATTTCCGTCAAACAGATAGGACTCAATGCTTGAGTTGTATTTTCTCACCTTCGCTGAGAACATATCACCCTTCACCAGAGCTTCATAATTGGCAGCTATAGTATTTTCAAAATTCTTGTATGCGCCGTGCATCCGGGTGAAAGCATCCTTGCGGACTCTCCTGTCATTGCTTCTTATGAAAATTCCGTATCTTCCATGTGTTAATGTTACGTCCTCGCCATTCTCATCCTTTATTGTTCCGAACCTGACATCAGCGTTGTTAAACATGCCGAAAACCTTCTTTGGTCCTCCAAGAACATCCTCAGCTGAAGCTAATACAGCCTCCATATCAGGCGATAACACATGCGGCTTTCTTCTTGAAATATACTCCCACTTCTTTGCGTAGAGCTTAAGCTCCTCACACTCACTCATATAGCTGTCGACAACCGCATCATCTATGGTGAGCATCTCAGGACTTATAAAAGACAGCAGCTCACCTGTCTTTACCATAATATTCTCAGCTTCGCCTGAAAGTGCCTGTGACTCCGGATTGGCTGTATCCTGATCATAGAGCTGATGTGCATAACAGTAGATACGGTCAAGTAAATTCGTGAGCTTGTCATCAAGCTTGAACACTGCAAGCATATTGGCACTGCTCTCACCGATTTTACCCTTATAGCCTTCTATCTCCTCAGCAACCTTAAGCGCCTCGGCATACTCCTCTCTCCAAGCGGCAGCATCCGGATAAATATCCTCAAGTCTCCATGTGTATTTCTTGTCTGTCTCACTTCTTTTTAATACTTTATTAGCCATTGCATCCTCCCTGGGTTGGACTTATAATATTCCTGTCCTATACGGGTACATGAAACTGCCCCGAATAGAAATAATATACAACAAAACTGCAGCAATGACAAGAGAAGTATCTTCCTTACATACCGGTCTGCTCAAAACAGAACACACATAATGTGTATAAACGGAGATTACCATGCAAAAAAAACACAAACTCACACTTTCAGATATAGAAGCCTTTATAGATAACTGCTCCGAAGCAACATCCGAAGCTTATGAACCGTATATTGATTTTGACCGCGAGCCGGACATCATAAGCTCACGCCTTCAGCCCGCACTGCTCCATAACAGCGGAATTGAATTATTTGAGGATGATAACGTGCCGGCACTCTACCTTATAAACAGTGCACACGGTCTTATCGGCTGCTGCACTGCATTCACATATTATGATAATAACGGCACACTCACACATGAGTTGTCCGTGCTCATCGCCCCTGAATACCGACGCCATGGTCTGGGGCGCATGCTTGTAATGCAGATGTTATCAGTCATTGAAGCTGTTTATACGAAAAACAGAACCGACTATGCCCCAGCCGACAGTACTGATACAGTCACAGACCGCATTGACATAGCCGGCGGTACTGGTACATCCACAGGTCACAATGACGAAATTATAGATTCCTTTGACAAGGTTCGTGTCCTGTTAGTCGGCAGCAACGAATATTTTGCCGGGAGCTGTGGCTTTATCTACTCACACAGCGAACATTTTATGACAAGGAAGTCCTACAATGATAATTATATTTCAATACAGCATTCGTCCACACAGCAGACACCTGACGTCAACATCCGGAATGTAAATACATCCGATTTAAAATCAGCACTGATATACTCCCGGTCTTCCATCTCCATCACCCGCACCTCCCACAGGACGCCCGGGCACCACACCTACCGCCTCTTCTGTGACGGCAGGAGTGCTTCTAAATGTACCGTGTCAGAGTGCAGTGACTACGTGAACATTGCCAATGTCTACACCAACAAAAAATACCGCGGACAAGGCTTTGCCGGACTGCTCATAGACACCGCAGCCGCCGACTTTCCGCAAAAGAAGCTTCTATTACAGGTATCGGGCAGCAATACAGCCGCAATCCGCGCCTACACAGGCAATGGCTTTACATTCTATAAAACATTTGACTATTATGTGGCTACTTTATCATAAGCTTGGTATACTCTACAATGCATCCCGTCCATCACAGTTACACCGGACATTGCCCGCAGAACTTCCGGTCACAATACACAGCACAAAACAACGATAACATATTGTACACATGAAGCTAAAAGAGCCGTAACCCGCCGGACACTAAATCTCCCACAGGCTACAGCTCTTTTATTACTCTTTTATTACTCTTTTATTACTCTTTTTGATAAATGAAATCCCGCAATAACACAATCACTGCATGCTTACTGCAGATTCGTATATCCCATCAGGTACTCGTCAACCTCTTTTGCGGCGTCGCGTCCCTCGCGGATTGCCCACACAACAAGCGACTGGCCTCTGTGCATATCTCCGGCGGTGAACACCTTGTCGACATTGGTCGCATGCTTTCCCGGTGCCGTATCGACATTTGTTCGTGCATTGAGCGTCACACCGAATGCGTCGGCAACATACTTCTGGGTGCCCAGGAAACCTGCCGCGATAAGTACAAGGTCTGCCTCAAGTTCGAACTCACTTCCGGCTACCTCCGCCATCATCATGCGCCCTGTCTTTTCGTCCTTCTTCGACTCAAGCTTCACACACTTTACCTTACAGAGCTTTCCGTTCTTGTCCTTTATGAACTCCTTGACGGTGGTCTGATATAATCTAGGATCCTTTCCAAATACCGCGACAGCCTCCTCCTGACCATAATCCGTCTTGCAGACTCTAGGCCACTGCGGCCATGGATTGTTGTCAGCGCGTGTATCCGGAAGCTTAGGCATCATCTCAAGCTGTACAACAGAAGCACAGCCAAGACGTATTGATGTTCCGACACAGTCATTTCCTGTATCTCCGCCTCCGATAACAACAACCTTCCTGCCCTTAGCGTCGATATACTTCTTATCCGCTAAATCAGAATCAAGCAGGCTCTTCGTCACGGATGTTAGGTAATCCACCGCAAAGTGTATTCCCTGCGCATCCCTTCCCGGTGCATTTATGTCTCTTGGATTGGCTGCACCACAGCATAAAACAACTGCGTCATAGTCCTTTAACACCTTAGCCGCCTTCACATTCTCACCGACATTGGCATTGGTGACGAACTCTATCCCGTCCGCCTCCATGATATTGATTCTTCTGTCAATGATGTGCTTCTCAAGCTTCATGTTGGGAATACCATAACGAAGAAGTCCTCCAACCCTGTCGGCACGCTCAAATACAGTCACCTTATGTCCTCTCTTGTTTAAGAGGTCTGCTGTTGCAAGTCCGGACGGACCTGAGCCGATAACGGCAACCCTCTTTCCGGTTCTTACCTTAGGCGGATTAGGTGCCACATAGCCCTGTTCAAATGCGTTCTCAATGATTGTCTTTTCATTCTCCTTTGTACTCACCGGCGAACCGTTAAGTCCGCAGGTACATGCCGCCTCACACAATGCCGGACATACCCTCGAAGTAAACTCAGGGAAATTGCTTGTCTTAGCAAGCCTGTTATATGCCCTGTGAAGATTGCCACTGTAGAGAAGATCATTCCACTCAGGTATCAGATTGTTGAGAGGACAGCCTGACACCATCCCCTTTAACAGCTTACCCGACTGGCAGAACGGAACCCCGCAATCCATGCACCGTGCCGCCTGCTGCCTCTGCTCCTCAATGGTGAGCGGAGTGTGAAACTCATTGAAATTCTTTATTCTGTTCTTTGGCTTGACAGCCTCGCTGTCAACTCTCTCATAATCTAAAAATCCTGTCGGCTTTCCCATGAATTTCCCTCCTTACTTCGCTGCTTTATTAGCATAGAATGCTTCAATCTGTGCCTGCTCACTTGAAAGACCCTTCTCTTCCATCTGAACAATTCTCTGCATCATCCTCTTATAGTCATGAGGTACAATCTTCTTGAACTTAGGAAGATAATCTCCGAAATTGTCAAGAATCTGCTTACCCTTTATAGAGTTAGTGTATGCTACATGCTGCTGTATCATTTCCTTTAACTCTAATACATCATACTTGTCCGTCACTTCCTCAGTCGATACAAGCTCCTTATTGAGTTTCTTATAGAGGCTGCTGTCCTCGTCAAGCACATAAGCAATACCACCGCTCATACCTGCGGCGAAGTTCTTCCCTGTTTTTCCAAGGATAACTACCCGTCCACCGGTCATGTACTCACAGCCATGGTCACCCACGCCCTCGACAACCGCCTTTGCACCGGAATTACGGACGCAGAAACGCTCACCGGCGACACCGTTTATATACGCCTCACCGCTCGTTGCACCATAGAGAGCCACATTACCGATGATGATATTCTCATCCTGCTTAAATCCGGAGCCGGTAGGTGGATATACCACAAGCTTTCCTCCTGAAAGTCCCTTGCCGAAGTAGTCATTGCTGTCTCCCTCAAGGCACATTGTAAGTCCCTTAGGGATAAATGCTCCGAAGCTCTGTCCGCCCGCGCCATGGCACATTATAGTGAAGGTATCCTCAGGAAGTGTGTCATCGTAGAGTCTTGTAATCTCAGAGCCGAACATAGTACCGAATGAACGGTCGGTGTTCTTTACATCTATTTCTATGCTTCTCTTCTGCTTCTTCTCAAGAGCCTGCCCCAGCTTCTTTAACAGAACCTTCTCATCAAGAGTTTTTTCAAGCTCGAAGTTATATACATTCTTGTGAAGATAGTCAATCTTCTCCTTGCCTGCATAAGGATTATCAAGAATTACTGAAAGGTCAATCTTTCCTTTCTTGACACCGCTGCCGTCCTTAGCCTGATATAACATATCGGTTCTTCCCACCATCTCGTCGATAGTCTTAAAGCCAAGCTTAGCCATGTATTCCCGAAGCTCCTGTGCAACGAATCTCATAAAGTTCATCACATACTCAGGCTTACCTGTGAATCTCTTTCGAAGCTCCGGATTCTGTGTAGCAATACCTACAGGGCATGTGTCCAGATTACATACTCTCATCATCACACAGCCAAGAGTTACAAGCGGTGCCGTTGCAAATCCAAATTCCTCAGCACCTAAAAGACATGCTACCGCAACATCGCGTCCTGTCATAAGCTTGCCGTCCGTCTCGACAACAACCTTGTTTCTAAGACCGTTCATTATGAGTGTCTGGTGTGCCTCGGCAAGTCCAAGCTCCCAAGGAAGCCCGGCGTTGTGAATGGAACTTCTTGGTGCCGCACCGGTACCTCCGTCATAGCCCGATACCAGGATAACCTGTGCTCCCGCCTTAGCAACACCTGCCGCTACGGTTCCGACTCCTGCCTCCGATACAAGCTTTACGGATATACGTGCCTTCTTGTTGGCGTTCTTAAGGTCGTAGATAAGCTGTGCCAGATCCTCAATCGAATAGATATCGTGATGTGGTGGCGGTGATATAAGACCAACACCCGACGTTGAATGTCTTGTCTTGGCTATCCAAGGATATACCTTTCCGCCCGGAAGATGTCCACCCTCACCAGGCTTAGCACCCTGCGCCATCTTAATCTGAATCTCATCGGCACTCACAAGGTATCTCGATGTGACACCGAAACGTCCCGAGGCTACCTGCTTGATCGCCGAACAGCGGTTGAGGCCATCCGGTCCGATTGTAAGTCTTTCAATATCCTCGCCGCCCTCACCTGAGTTGGACTTTCCGTGAAGTGTGTTCATGGCGATTGCCATTGCCTCATGTGCCTCCTGGGATATAGAGCCGTAAGACATAGCTCCTGTCTTGAAACGTCTCACGATAGAATCTACGCTCTCTACCTCATCTATAGAGATTCCCTTCTCAGGATACTTGAAACCCATAAGACCTCTCAGATTGATTGGCTCAAGCTCCTCATTGATAAGCTTGGAGTATTCCTTGAAGGCAGCATAATCTCCGTTTCTTGTGGCAAGCTGGAGAAGATGGATTGTCTGAGGGTTGTAGAGGTGCTCCTCCTTGCCGCTTCTGAACTTATGGCTGCCTGCACTGTCAAAGGTGGTATCCGTCTGAAGTCCAAGCGGGTCATAAGCTCTGTCATGATTTGCATTGATATCATTCTCGATATCCTTAAGTGTGATTCCACCCACACGGCTCACCGTATTGGTAAAATATTTGTCCATAACGCTCTTGTCAATACCGATTGCCTCAAAGATTTTGGAGCCCTGATATGACTGTATTGTAGATATACCCATCTTAGATGCAATCTTTACTATACCGCTGAGAACCGCCCTATTATAATCATCGACTGCCGCATAGTAATCCTTGTTAAGCATTCCAAGGTCTATAAGCTCCCTTATGCTGTCAAGCGCAAGATACGGGTTGACTGCACTTGCACCGAAGCCTAATAGTGTTGCGAAATGATGTACCTCTCTAGGCTCACCGGACTCAAGGATAACCGAAACCTTGGTTCTCTTCTTGGTTCTTACAAGATAGTCCTGCATTGCCGATACAGCAAGCAGTGACGGTATTGCTACATGATTCTCGTCAACTCCTCTGTCCGAAAGAATGAATATATTCACTCCATCACGGTAATGTCTGTCGGCTTCAACGAAGAGACGGTCGATTGCCTTCTCCATAGATGTATTCTTGTAATATATAATAGGAAGAACCGCAACCTTGAAGCCCTCCTGATTCATATTCTTAATCTTTAACAAATCCGTATTGGTAAGTATCGGATTGTTGACTCTTAATACCTGACAATTTCTCGCCGTCTCCTCAAGGATATTTCCATCAGCTCCCAGATACATTGTAGTCGATGTAACTATCTTCTCTCTAAGTGCATCGATAGGAGGATTCGTAACCTGTGCAAAGAGCTGTTTAAAATAATTAAACAGAGGAACCGTCTTAGTTGAAAGTGCCGCAAGCGGAGTATCGGCTCCCATCGCTGCTATAGGCTCAGTTCCGCCAAGTGCCATAGGCAAAATCGATGTCCTGAAATCCTCGTAGGTGTAGCCGAATGCCTTCTGTAACTTAGCCCGCTCCTCCTTGGAATACTCCTCAACTCTCTGGTTCGGAATCTTTAAATCCTTGAGCATTACAAGATTGCTGTCAAGCCACTCGCCATACGGTCTTTTTGAAGCATATTTTTCCTTGAGTTCATCGTCATCTATAACCTCTCCCTTTACCGTATCCACCAGGAGCATCTTGCCCGGTCTTAATCTCTCTTTCACCTTAATATTTGATGTAGGAATATCAAGCACACCAACCTCAGATGAGAGAATAAGCTGGTCATCATTAGTTATATAGTAACGTGATGGGCGAAGACCATTCCTGTCAAGCACAGCTCCCATGATATCTCCGTCTGAGAAAAGAATGGAAGCAGGTCCGTCCCACGGCTCCATCATTGTAGCATGATATTCATAGAAATCCCTCTTCTTCTGGCTCATGCTCTGATTGTTAATCCAAGGCTCAGGAATAAGTATCATTACCGCAAGAGGAAGTTCAAGACCACTCATCATAAGGAACTCAAGCGTATTGTCAAGCATCGCCGAATCTGAGCCCTCCTGATTTACAATAGGAGTTACCTTGCTCATCTCCCCCTCAAAATACTTAGTCTCCATGGACTCCTCACGCGCATGCATCTTATCGGCATTGCCACGGATGGTATTTATCTCACCGTTATGTACGATTATCCTGTTCGGATGGGCTCTCTGCCAGCTAGGATTTGTATTTGTACTGAAACGCGAATGTACCGTAGCTATCGCAGTCTCATAATCAGGACTGTTCAAATCATCAAAGAAGGTTCTAAGCTGTCCAACAAGGAACATACCCTTGTAGACAATTGTTCTGCTCGATAAAGAAGCGACATATGTATTATCATTACTCTGCTCAAACACTCTTCTCACTACATAAAGCCTTCTGTCAAAATCCAGTCCCTTTGCCATTCTTGTCGGTTTCTTTATAAAACACTGCCAGATACTAGGCATGCACGCAATTGCCTTAGAGCCTAGTACATCAGGATTAGTCGGAACCTCTCTCCAGCCTAATAGTTCAAGACCTTCCTTCTGGGTAATAATCTCGAACATCTTCTTAGCCTGATTGCGCTTGAACTCATCCTGTGGGAAAAAGAACATACCGACACCATATTCTCTCTCCCCACCTATATTGATTCCGAGTGACTTGGCAGCCTTGGAAAAGAATTTATGGGATATCTGGAGCAGAATACCTACACCATCACCGGTCTTGCCTTCCGCATCCTTACCTGCACGGTGTTCAAGATTCTCAACAATTCTCAGGGCATTCTCAACAACCTGATGTGTCTTAACGCCCTTGATATTGACAATCGCACCTATACCACAGTTATCGTGTTCAAAATCCGGGCTGTATATTGATGGTTTCACTTCACATACATTGCTCATACAAAACCTCCTTTTATTTTGCTTGAAAAACTTGCACTTAATATACACTTTTTTTATTTTCTTGTAAACATTTATTTTCTTAATATTGTCTGATTATTTGATATTATATTATTGTAATATGTATTGTCTGATATTTCTTAGAATAACATTTTTATTGAATTCCAATATTAAACAAAATAAAAGCCCTTTGAAGATTTTGCAAAGAAAAAAATGATAAATAATAACTCTCAGCAAAACCCTCAGGGGGCTTTCAAAATATATTGTCTTAATTGTGTATTCAATTATATGGCTTGCTTTATAACATTTGAAAAATGTAAATTTGTGCATTAAAAATATAAAGCCATAGTTAAATCCGGGTTAATATTCTTATGTGCATGGTAACAATGTTAAAGGAAATTGTAGAAAATTTCTTTTTCTACATGGTTATAATTTCCTTACAGTACCAGTTATCATCTGTCTGGCTCAGCCTTTCCCCCTGTTCAACAATCGGATGGCTTGCATCATTTCCGGGGATGAATCTTATGAAACCAATCTGCCCATCGGACATAAGTACCTTCTTCGATACATAACGTTTTCTCAGGTTCTTAAGAAAAATCATCACAAGCTTCCTGTCAAGCCCCTTAAACTCATCCCTGTACAGCATATCGAACACATCAAATGCAAGGTTAGCCTCCTTATAGGTTCTCTTAGCGACCATCGCGTCATATATATCCGAAAGAGTGGTTATTCTGGTTAAAAGCGATATCTCATCCCCCTTAAGCCCATCCGGATATCCGTCCCCTGTAAGCTTCTCATGGTGGTGTCTTGCAATGTCACGCACTGTCTCTCCGAACTGACTGCCAAGCATCTCATAAGAAAATACCGGATGAAGCTTGACAATATTATATTCAGCCGATGTCAGCCTCCGCGGTGAATTGATTATTTCCTCAGGTATCTTCGTCTTTCCTACATCATGCAGCAGCCCGGCAAGCACCAGCGTCCTGACATCATCCTCCGGCAGTCCAAGCCACTTACCCATAAAAGCATTCATAAGCGCAACATTCAGTGAATGTCTCTGCAGACCCTCATCCATCGGTCTTGGGAAATTGATGCATGAGAAGATTGTGACAGGGTCTATCTTGATAAGCTTATCCGATATATTGTCTACAAGCTTGTCAATCTCATCAGATTCAATCCCTGTATCTATATTATGCAGCATGCCATTGATATTCTCCGTAAGACTGCTGTAGCCGGAAAGCTTTTCCAGAAGCTCCTGTCTTTTCTCAGGCAGCATATGTTCACTGGCAATAATATCATAAAAGCCTTCCTCATGAACCGTTATATTTCTGTCTCCCTTATTGAAATTATACAGCTTTCTGAGTTTTTCACCGGTCAACACCTCTCCCTTTGGAATCAACAGTGTGTAACCTGTACTGTCATAAATGTTATCCTTAAGCACAAGTCCCTCCCACAGATATTCAATTGGCAGCTTGTGTAAATTTTTCATTTTCATTTTCAAATTGAGTCCCCACTATTCTGCAACCATATTCCTCAGTCAGCATATTATCATTCTGTGTTCTGACGACACTGCAATAGAAGATAAGTGCCCTGTTCTCCACATTTATCACCATGCGGAAGCAGTCTCCCTTCTCGAAGCTTCCGCTGTCCATTTTGACAAGTATTCCATCTAAGCTCATATTCACGGTCATAAGCTTCATCGGCTTGTTGAGCCGCACCTCTCTGTCCCCGAAACACAGCTCCGTGATAATTCCCTTTGTAAGAAGCTTATATCTTCGTTTCCTGCGACTTTCCTTTTCCCTGTGCCTTCCAAGAAGTACAACCATCTCATTATCTATAACTGCGCCTGTAAGATTTCCCTCATACTCATACAGCTTATCCGGTCCGAAAATCAAAACCGTTACATTATAGTTCCCCTTTTGTGCTATGCTGTCGGCACTGATATAGCATATATTCCTGTCCTTGATGAATCTTATTATTCTGGTATCTGCAAGCAGCATTCCGTCCTCTGTTCTCTTAATCAGTATTCTGCGGCTTCTTAAAATATTGTCATTCATATACCACCGCCTCCTTTCAAACCGGCACCCGGTAAATCAGACTATCCGAGCAGTTCCCCTTCTTCCTGAAGCTAATGTAATTTTATCAAAACAAATCCTATCTGTCTATAATACAATATAACCATTATCACACCTTCTGCCTTATTAATTTTATCGTAATTATCCTTTACTTTTTTCACTCCAAACTTATAATTAAATTTATGAGAATGATGTCGTGGGATAAAACAAGCTCCATAAACTTAGCGTGTTTATTATATTTATGCATATCACGACTTTTAGAAGAAGCTTAGATGCTCTTCAACATCTACAATAATTAATTTCCGGAGGTTTCTTATTTATGACTGACCATAAAAAATTCAGCCTTAAAAGCTTTTTTGCCCGAAAAAAAATATTTTACTGCATATATATGCTCCTTCTGCTCGTCATAACAGGCTCTCTTAATATAGCTGCGCGGAAAAGTACAGCATTTGCCGAATGGTACTCAACACACATATATAAATTTCTGGTAACCACAGTCGGAAGGCTTGTTGGCTTCCTTCCGTTTTCACTGTATGAGCTTCTTATAATATTGGGAATAGCATTACTGTTCTGGATTATTTTCAGAATCGTTTACCTTATAATAAAGAAGAGGGCAAAAAGAATACTGACTCTGTTCGCAGGCGTATTTGCACTGTTGCTCACCGTCCTCACACTGTTCACTCTCAACTGCGGGGTAAACTACCACAGAAGACCGTTTTCCTACTATTCAGGTCTTACTGTAGCCAGGCAGCCGACGGATGTTCTGACCAGTCTGTGTCAGTCCCTCATAGCCGAGGCAAATGCGCTTGTTCCATATATAGATACCGTCGAGGTTCCGGATGATGAGGATGGAACACACTACGGAAGCATATTTTCACTTGATAACACCGACACCGTTGTTGAAGCAGTCAAGGCTATGAACAATCTCGGAACCATATACCCTGTGCTCAATGGGTACTATCCTAAGGCTAAGCCTGTTCTGTTCTCAAAGGTAATGTCCTACGAATTTATAACCGGAGTGTACTCCTTCACCATTGAAGCTAACTACAACAATGATGTTCCGGACTATGTGAAGGCAGACACTATATGCCATGAGCTTTCACACCTTCGCGGCTTCATGCGCGAGGATGAAGCCGGCTTCATCGCATACCTTGCCTGCATACACTCAGACAATGTGAACCTTAAGTACAGCGGAATTTTAAACGCACTCTCATACGTTCTTAACTCAGTCTACTCTAATTGCGGAGCGGCAGTCTACACTGAGCTGTACAAGAGCATGGACATACAGCTTATGCGCGATTATCTGTATGACAGTCGATATTGGGATAAATACAGAACCCCTGTTGCAGAGGTGGCAGACGCTGTAAACAACGCCTATCTCGTGGCGAATGCTCAGACTGACGGCGTAAAGAGCTATGGCAGGATGGTTGACCTTCTCCTTGCATACTACATTTCACAACACAATTAGATTACGGCATGTCAAAACATGCGATATAAACTTAGCTGTGTATAACGTATTATATTTATGCATATCACGACTTTGGGAGAAGCTTAGATGTTCTTAGAACTCTGCTAAGTCCCCAGCCAAAAGCAGCACGGATGCTGCTTTAGAAGCAATGCATACATGGATGTATGCTTTGCTTCGGTGGCGAACGTATAGAACACCTTTATCAGAGTTCTTAGAATATCTTGCTTCGTACAATGGAGCTGATATGCATAAATATAATACGTTATACACTCACAAATTAGATTGGCATGTTTTGACACACTGTTATCTATTCGGTGCTTCTCTCATGCTCTATCTCATTATCGATTGCAAGCTTCACCCTCTCCTGTGTTTTCTTAACCTCAGCATCATGCCCTGTGAGCGCCGCGAACGGAGCGAACTGGGCAGCTCTGTCCGCTATCGGCATGTGAGGTCTGTCCCTTGACACATGATGTGGCATATCTATTATATCATCATATCTGCTGCTGCCTGCCACATTCTTATAGAATTCCTCACTTATTTCCCCCTGAAAGCTGCCCTCATTCATGCCCTGTGACCTCCGATCTGACCATTACGCGATATCGCCGTCGCGCCATCCTCAAGGTTCATGCCCTTTAATATGGCATTTTTGCCGAATTTCTTCTTGATGTCGAGTACCGCCTGCTGCATCTGACGTTCCTTGGCAAGCTGCTTCTTCTCCTGCTCCTTCTCACGCTCAAGCTTCTCGTAGTCGGTAAACAAATCAAGCTGTGTAAATTCCGGCTCATCATCCGCAAGACTCTCATCCACCACCTTGCAGGCAACCACATTTATTCTCCTCACAAGAAGATTTCTGTTGATTATCCTGTCAAAAAGCTCCATCATTGCGTCTATAATCAGCTTCGTTGAGGAAGTCCTGTGTGCAAGATTCTGTGTTCCGTGTGCATGCTTTGGTATCCTTCTTCCGTAGCCGTCTAACACAATCTCACCCTTATACTTTTTGGCAATCTCCGGATTGGTGAGGTTCTCAACGTCATAGCCGATGGTGAGCACAAGCTGGTTCGTGACAAGGTGCTTATCAACAAGTCCAAGCACCAGCCCATCCGTCATTTCCTTGACAATGAGCCTTGCCTTGTCCGCAGTGTACGGACATGAAAGCACCTGCCCCTCACTCACACTGTTCGTCTCAGACCTGTAGGACTTGATATCCGCCATCGTGCACGGCTCATAGCCCCACGCGTGGTCTATTAGGAGCTCCGCATTCACTCCGAACAGCTTATAGAGCAAATCCTCATTATAGTACTCATCCTTCTTCCCGATGGAGCACCTTGCTACATCACCCATCGTGTACATTCCGTATTCATTGAGCTTTTTCGTATAGCCGCGCCCGATGCGCCAGAAATCCGTCAACGGTGTGTGTCCCCACAGCAGACGGCGGTAGCTCAGCTCATCAAGCTGTGCAATCCGCACTCCCTCCTCATCGGGATGCGCATGCTTGGCAACTATGTCCATTGCGACCTTGCACAGATACAGATTAGTCCCTATTCCCGCAGCAGCGGTTATGCCTGTCTCCGACTTAATCTCATGTATCAGCTTCGTTGTAAGCTCCCTTGCCGTCAGCTTATACATTCTCACGTATTCGGTAATGTCAATCATCACCTCATCGATGGAATACACATGTATGTCCTCCGGTGCAATGTATCTAAGATATATCTGATATATCCTTGTGCTGTATTCCATATAGTACGCCATCCTCGGAGGTGCCGCAATATACCCAACCTTAAGACTTGGGTTTTCTTGAAGCTCCGGTGCAAATACGGATTCACCTGTAAAATGTCTGCCGCTTCCCAGCCTGCGCGCCCTGTCCCTGTTGACCTCGCGTACCCTCTGCACAACCTCAAAAAGCCTTGCTCTCCCCGGTATCCCATAGGCCTTAAGGGATGGAGAGACAGCAAGGCATATTGTCTTTTCAGTCCTGCCTGCATCAGCCACAACAAGATTCGTTGTCAGCGGGTCAAGTCCACGCTCTCTGCACTCTACTGACGCATAAAAGGATTTTAAATCAATTGCAACATAGATTCGTTCCGTAATCAGACCTCCTCATGGCAAAACTTATTTTCTTATAAGCTTTCCTGCTACCATAAGTATACAAAAAACAACGAAATTTGCAAGAACTATGCTCGCACCTACGGGCAGATTGAAGCTGTATGAGCTGTATAATCCCACAAAGAAACACAATACAGAGACTATACCGGATATGATAACAACCTTTCTGAAGCCCTTCACAACTGCACCTGCCGAGAGTGTCGGGAATATAATAAGGCTGGATATAAGCATTGTGCCCATTATTCTCATTCCTACTACTATTGTCAGTGCTGTGAGTACCGCTATGAGCATATTGTAAAACTCAGCCCTCACTCCTGTTGCTTTTGCAAAATCACTGTCAAAAGTGATTGCAAATATCTTGTGATAGAAAACAAAAAACAGTATCAGGACAATCACCGACAATATGACACTTATATATACGTCAGTCCTGCTCATGGCCAGTATGCTTCCGAACATATAGCTGTATACATCCGTGTTAAGCCCTCCGCTTAATGATGTAACAGTGACACCTGTTGCTATGGCAACTGATGACACCAGCGCTATTGCCGAATCAGACTGAACCTTGCTGTCCTTGCCAAGCTTCAATATGAAGAAAGCTGCAACAATCACAACAGGAACTGCGATTGCAAGAGGTGCTACATTCATAACCGCAGCAACGGACAAAGCCCCGAATCCTACATGTGACAAGCCATCACCTATCATTGAAAATCTCTTGAGCACAAGGCTGACTCCGAGAAGCGCACAGCACAGTGCAACAAGTCCGCCTGCAATCATGGCTCTCACTATAAAATCGTATGAAAATAACAGCTTCACTGTATCAAACATAGCGTTCTCCCTTCTTCACCTTATCCAAAAGACTCTTACCCGTATTTTTATCCATGTCCTTGTCTTTGTTTTCATTCCTATCAATAGGCACTTTAGCGGTGCTGTCTGTCTCTTCGCTGTTTTTATAATCAAGCCCAAGGAAATGCCTTGCCGCCTCGCTGTCTAAATACTTATCAGCCGGTCCGAAATATCCGCAGCCTGAACGCTTATTCACATGGAGAATAAGTCCCGCATCGGACACGGCCTTGTTGAGGTCATGCGACACCATCAGTATAGTGGTCTTTTTCTCCCTGTTAAGTCTCTTTAACAGCTCATAGAGCTCCTCCGTAGCAACCGGATCAAGCCCTGTGGTCGGCTCATCAAGAAGCAGAAGCTTGTCCGTCGCGCACATCGCCCTGGCAAGAAGCACCCTCTGCTTCTGTCCTCCCGAGAGACTTCCGAAGGAAGCCCTCACATAGTCTGCCATACCGAAATCACTCAGTATCTCCATAGCCTTGGCCTTCTCCGCCCTGTTATAATAAGGTCTTAAACCCATCTTATTCAGGAAGCCGGACATAACTACCTCCTTCACCGTAGCCGGGAAATTCTTCTGGTAATCCTTCTGCTGCGGGAGATATCCTACATCGGCTCTGCTCATCCCATCACCATATTCAAGCTTCCCTCCCTGTATCTTCGCAAGTCCAAGTATTCCCTTAAGGAGACTGCTCTTTCCTGCTCCATTCTCACCCACTATACATACATAGTCACCTCTGTTAAGCTCAAAGCTCACATCCGAAACCACTATTCCGTCCTCATAACCAACACTTATATTTTCACATCTAAGCTGTGCCATCAGTTAAGTCCCTCCTTAAGCTTCTCCACATTATTCCACATTATATCAAGGTATGTCACACCATTCTCATATTCCTGTCTGCTGACATTGTGTGCTGAATGTAACAGGAGAAGCTTAACTCCTGTCTCCTCAGCAATCGTCCTCGCCACCTTCGGGTCTGCAAGCTCCTCATAGTATACTGCCTTAGCCCCGCTCTCCTTTATCTCATCAATCATCCTCATAACACTGCTTATTGACGGCTCAGACTCCGCTGAGCAGTCATGATATGCCGAAACACAGTCAAAATCGTACTCTCTTACAAAATATGTCATTGCAAAGCGTCCGCCAAAAAATATCGTCCTGCGAGCACTCTCCTCGCTCACCTGCCTGAACGCTGCATCAACTTCCGCTAACTTGTCTATATACTCATCTGCTCTCTGTCTATACTCCTCCGCATGCTGCGGATCTTTCTCCATAAGTGCATCAACTATATTCTCAACCATCTGCATAGCATATACCGGAGAAGTCCATATATGCGGGTCATACTCATGTGTATGTCCGGAATGGCTGTGACCCGCGTGCGAATCATGTTCATCATCCTCATCCGTATCCTCATGAGCACCGTGTTCGTCATCCTCATCCGTATCCTCATGAGCACCGTGTTCGTCATCCTCATCCGCATCCTCATGAGTAATGTGCTCATGAGTACTGTGCTCATGTGCACTGTGCTCATCCACGAAATAGTCCTCCTCCTTTTCAAGCGTAATACCATCGGACACATCCACAACCATAACGCTGTCATCAAGGCTGTCTATTATCGTCTGAGCCCATACCTCCATATACTTTCCTGTGTATATGAACATATCACTCTCCCGTATCTCAATCATGTCCGCCGGGCGCAGATCATACGAATGGCTCTCCATCCCCGGAGGAAGAAGAAGCGTCACATCAGCATAATCGCCGGCTATCTGCCTTGCAAAATCATACTGCGGAAATAATGTCGCCACAATCTTCAATTTTTTTCCGGATTCATCACCGGCAGCACCGCTGTTATCACTGCTGCCCTTAGAACATCCGGCGGCAAAAGCACATATTCCCACAGCAAGCGCACATATTATAAGTACAAGCCTTTTTCGCGAACGCAGTCTGTCCATATTATAAAAATATCCTTTCTATTATTAATAAGCAGGTAATTGTGAAACCCTCGCATAACCTGAACCCCACATATCCACATCAGTCTCAATCCTGTATATTTTATTCGAATTTGAAAACCAATTTCATATTGCTTTTTTATTATACCAATAGAACTGTTTTTGTCAAGAAAGAATTTTTTACTATGTGCCGGACAATTATTCGGCAAGGATTCGGGTGTCAAAACATGCCTGTTTATTCTCTGAGTGTATAACGTATTATATTTATGCATATCACGACTTTTGTCCGAAGCTTAGATGTTCTTAGAACTCTGTTAAGCACCTAGCCAGAACCGGCACGGATGCCGGTTCAGAAGCAATGCATACAAGGATGTATGCTTTGCTTCGGTGGCGAACGTATAGAATA
>ENA-UESE01000479-UESE01000479.1-human-gut-metagenome-genome-assembly--contig:-NODE-479-length-49245-cov-6.444496_pt1 | contig 49245 bp, 38 predicted proteins | sample MGYA00242995_ERZ507996 | MGnify/ENA primary metagenome ERZ507996 (study PRJEB26167, sample SAMN06115489) | human gut metagenome | host: Homo sapiens | place: China:Sichuan | collected 2015-04-15...
TGTCATTGAGGTGCATTGCTCCACCTCCTGATACCATAAACACATTTTTTATGTCATAGATATTTTTTAGCCTTGATGCAATATAATCAGAAACTTTTATTTTTGCCATTATTTTCCCCGCAGATAATCACTCACTAGCAAGAAGACCCGCCGGCTTGTTCAATTGCCAGTTTATAACGTTTTTCAAGCAGCTCTAGTCTAGCTTCGTCTTCTCTAAAAATCATTCCGTAAAATTCTTTTTTATTTCTCAACCACATTAATTCAAACCCGACAGCTTTTAAAATACCCTTGCCTGCATTTGAATCATTTATTGCATTCTGTGCATCAAAAATGATTTTTCTTGTTTCAAAACGAGTAAGGCTGCCTTGAGGCAAGCGTTTAAAAAACGGTAAGGAATGCGCAGAAACGCCCCCGCCAATAACAAACTGTTTGTTGTTTTGTGAAACAGCTTTTGCTGTTGCATTTGCAATATCAAAAATCTCATCCGTATTTATATCTTCACGAGAAAGCCCCATTGAACCTGTCATATCTACACGGCCAAGCACAACTCCGGAAACATCTTGAAATTCCGGTGATTTTATCATTGCATCAAGATTGTTGAACCCTGTGATGGTTTCTATGTTCACAAGAAAATTGATATCTTGCCACTCTTCTTCCGGGAATACAAATTTTGTTGCGTGAACATATTTTTTCATTGCATAAGGAGTTTCTATCATTGGTGCAACTATGGTGTTAACACCGATGATTCTTGCATCAAACAAATCTTTTATTGCTTCGCAGCCGCCAATTTTGATTGTCAGTTCAAGCCCTGCTTTTGTTACCACTTCTTTTAAACGCAGAGCCTCTTCCATCCTTGTACCTTCTGCTTCAAACTCTGCTTTAACCCCCACCACGTGATGATTCTCTTTTAAATCAATCAACGCGTCCAACATTTTTTTCTCAAGTCTGTTCATTGTTTACCCTTTATATTTTACAAATATTATATTACAAAAAGCCTTCTTAAAAATAATAAGAAGGCTTCTTTGTTTAAAAATAAAGAATTTTTAATATTTTTCCAGATATTCGTTAAGCTCCCATGGCGAAACATCTGTTCTGTATCTGTCCCACTCCATTTCTTTGGCCATAACAAACTCGTTAAAGATATGTTCGCCAAGAGCTTTTTTAACAAGCTTGCTTTTTTTCATCAAAGCCAACGCTTCGTTTAAACTGCCTGGCAAAGAATCAATGTGGTTTCTTTTTCTTTCTTTTGCTGTCATATCATAGATGTTTTCTTCTGTTTGAAGCGGCGGCTTAATCTGGTTTTTAATACCTTCCATAGCAACCGTGAGCAATACAGCCATAACAAGGTACGGGTTGCACGATGCATCCGGTGAGCGCAGCTCAACACGGGTAGCATTACCTCTTTTTGCAGGAACCCTGATTAATGCACTTCTGTTAGCAAGCGACCATGCAATATAAACAGGAGCCTCATATCCAGGAACAAGACGTTTGTAGCTGTTAACAGTCGGGTTTGTAATAGCTGTAAAATCTTTTACATTTTCAAGGATTGCACCGATTGTATAAAGAGCCTCCTTAGACAACTGGAATGCAGAATCCTCGTTAAAGAATGCATTTTTGCCTTTTTTAATATCAAAAAGCGAAATGTTGCAATGCATACCGGAACCGTTAATACCATAGATGGGTTTGGGCATAAATGTTGCATGAAGTCCAAATCTGTCAGCAGAAGCTTTAACTGCATATTTGAATGTAACGATATTATCCGCAGCAGTAAGAGCATCAGCATATTTAAAATCTACTTCGTGCTGTCCTCTTGCTACTTCGTGGTGGCTCGCTTCGATTTCAAAACCAAGCTGTTCCAATGTGTCAACTATTTGAGCACGAATATCCTCGCCCTTGTCATCAGGACCTACGTCGTAATAACCGGCAGAGTCGTGTGTGCCCGTAGTTGGCAAGCCGTTTTCATCTTTTTTGAAAAGGAAAAATTCTGCCTCAGGGCCGATATTCATAACAAAGCCCATTTCTTCGGCTTCTTTTATAACTCTTTTTAAGTTGCATCTGGGACAGCCTTCAAAAGGTGTGCCGTCTGCATTATGGATATCACAGATAATTCTTGCTACGTTCCATTTTCCTTCTTTTTCTCTCCAGGGAAGAATAGCAAACGTAGAACGGTCGGGATAAAAATACATATCAGATGTTTCAATGCTTCTGAAACCTTTAATAGAGGAACCGTCCAGCATAAGTTCATTGTTCAAAATTTTATCAATTTGTTTTGCAGGAACAGCCATATTTTTGACCATACCGTTTATGTCAACAAACTGAAGACGAATAAATTTTACGTGGTTTTCGTCAATCAGCTTTTTTATCTCTTCTTTAGAGAGCTCTTTTCCCTGTTTCGGAACGTAGTTAATCATTTGTTCTCCTTTTTCATACACCGTTCTTTTTACAAGTTTAATTATGATATTATTTATGCTTTAGTGCAACAGTTTTTTGTTTTCGGGGGTTATTAAGATATTTTACACAATAGTTTTTCGCTGAATTTTGCTTTTAGATAACAAACCCTGTTTATTTTTATTCTCATATTGTAAAAATTTTTGATACCAAATTGAGATTTTTTTTATAACAATGCAAAAGTTATTTTAAAAATTTTTTGTTTAATGAAAGTTAACAATATTTTTCATCAGATACAGTGTCCGTTCAGAGTCTTTTATCTGCTCTTTTGCAAGTATTGCAAAAGAGTTTGAGAAATATTTCTCAAAGCTTTCAATATCATATTGCTCAAAGATGTCTTCTCTTGTGGAAAGAAGAATTTTTACCTTGGAATCTGTTTTAGGAACAAATTCTATAATCAAATACTCACAAATTCCTGCAAAAAATTCTGCAATTTTTGAAAACGGAAGATTATTGGAAATTGCAAGATGGTGAATAAGAGCAAGGGCCATAGCAAGCTGTGGATGTGCTCTTGCAACAAGAGAATCTCTTTCCTCACAATTCCATCCTATGGAAGGCGACGGATTTGTCAAATCACACAAAAGAGGAAGTATATTTTTCTCTTTATTATTTTTTATATATAAATAATTCTTTTCTGCAGCAACAGCATCGATATCGAATGCAGCGCTTTTTATGCCTTTATTGCTTGCAATTCTTGTAAAGTATCCATTATTTGCACCCAGATCCCAGCAAGTTTTTACTGAGGCGATATCTAAAAATCTGGACACTATCTGTGCTTTATCTTCCATTGCCTTGTCAGAATAATTGGTGAATGTATAATAATCGCCCCATTCTGTGTCTTGAGGTTTCCATTTTATTGATTTCACAAGGTCAATAAGGTTTTCTATGATTACGGTTTTCTGCTCAACAGACAGATTACTTTCTTTTTTGACCGATGTGCTTTCATATCTTGACTGCATTGCAGCGTGCATGTGTATGTGGAGCATTATTGCAAAATTGAGTTTTGTCCGCCATGGAAGCATACGAGAAGCCAAATCAAGTGGAATTCCGTCTATATAGTTTTTTAAAAGCGATTGAAGACGCACATCGCAATAAACCATTAAAAGCAACGGAGCAAGAAAATGTCTGCAAAACTGCCCGTATGCAACCCATGGTTTTTCATTGCATTTTTCAAAAGACAGAGTATCTATAAAAACAGGTCTTCCGTCTTGAAACTGAATATTATAAGCGCTGGCATCTTTTAAAGACATGCCGTATTTTAGTGCGAGCATTTGTATTTTTAAGGTCAACAATGCTGCGTCTTTGAGCATAGAAAATGACCATTCGTAACAGTAAGAGACAAAATCAATCTTTTGCGGCCGGATTATTTTGTACAATTCATTATCAACGTTTTCATCGGTTTCAATCTCTTCATGAGCAACAATGTATTTTTTTTCAACAAGTTTTTTATACAGTCCGCACTGCATAAAAAAGTCGTAGTTTTCTTTATAACATTTGTTTATCTGTCTGTAGACAACCCCGTCTTTTTTATAAACAAACCCTGACGGGTCTTTGTATGAAGATTTTTCCTTTTTCATAAGAATAATAATAACAAAATATATTTATTCTGTCATAACACGTTTTGCAATATTAAAATCAGGAAGGTCATTTCCCTCAGGTATATCCTCAGGGTTAGGATTTTTCATCCACAAATCAATGGAATCTTTATGAATATAATGTTTTGCCTTGTTTGTTATAATGTCAATAATCTCGTCTTTAGATTTGTCAGCATATGGCTCTATTTTAGCAAAGCCAAGTACTTTTTTGAAATTCGAACGCATAACGTAAAATGCATCTTGCATGCCTGCCTCATCCGTTTTTTGCTGTGTTTCCGCAGGGTTTATAACAAAGCCGTCAGGTCCTGTCAGGTCTATTTTTTCATCTTGTATTTCATTTCTCAATTTACTTGCATTTTTCTGCCCGATTTCAAAAACAAGTTCATCAATATGTTTTTTGGTAAGCATATAGCCATCATGGTAATTGTCCACGGAAAGAGAAACAGGCCTGTATGACGCACGCATGTTAACAGAATCATTGCATCTGTCCGAATCAAAAGGTATATCGATATTCGCAACATTACAACCGTTTTGGAAAAGCAAAACTTCTCTTAAAGTAAGAGGTTTTGACTTATCTTTTCTGTGCTCTGACAGATAATACAAAGTGTATTTAAGCACATCAACGGTACCTTTTACGTCAGCAAAGGCATCGTGTGCGTTTTCCATATTTTTGGCGAAAAGATAGGCATACTGTTTTGATAGTTTTTTTGAAGCGCCCAAATAAGGATGAATACGCTGCATTAACAAAAACGGGTCGAGTACTTTAAAATAGCGTTTTGGCTTCAATTCATCCGCAGAATAACTGTTATGCTCTTTTATTGCATTATTCAGCATTGTGATATCAAATTTTGAATTGTATGCAACAATAATACCGTTTTTTTTGTTTAAGTAATCATTTACAAAATGTTTTAAAACCTGTTCCATTACAGGAGCGTTTTTTACATCTTCATCATAGATGCCATGCACTGCGCTTGCCTGTTCAGGGATGTGCATCTCTGGATTAATAAGACAGTTATAAGCTGATTCATCAACTATTTTACCTTTCTTAATTTGTATGGCTCCAATCTGGATTATCTTATCAAGAGGTTTTGTCTCATCATCATTATTGGTACCGGTTGTTTCTGTATCAAAGACCACCGCATCAATACACAGCCTGTTGTTTTCATCTGTTATAGGAACATCCAGTGACCTGTGCTTTTTCATGTCAATAAGATATGAAATATTTGTGGCAAACGATTTATCTTTAAAAATGTCGCCTTTCAGCACTTTTGACGGAGGTTCCTTGGCATTGCGTGAGCATATGGAGTGCAAAGTCGCCAGAGGTTTTTTGCAATTTGTGTAATTAAATCGCCTTACCCAGCTTGTCTCGTAGGCTTCGGCCAGAGCATTTGCCTGCAAAAACACATAATAATCCCTCGGTGTTGCACTGTTCCAATCAAGAGGTTCGCTCAATATTTTATCTGAACCCACTTTTTTAAAATCATACCATTCGGGCATACCAAGCTCATTATTTTCCATTAGCCCAAGCCCTTGATATTGTTTGTTTTTAACCTTCTTTGTGTATTCATTTTCAAAGTAATCACCTTTGAAGCTCGGCACAAATTTTGTCATTACCGGAATAAAATATGGCATTTTATCCATATCCGGTAGATAAGGCAGCATTCCATCGCGTGAAATTTGTTTTAAATCCTTGTTTGTAAGCTGCAAAGGAGCCTGTTTTTCAAGAGATTGCCTGTTATGATTTTTATGAAAATTTACACCAATAACCTTCATCAGCCCTCCAAATTCAGCTTTGCACCTGACATTTCCGACGGATAAAGTATATCCTTTCCTCTTGAAAGCACCTTATCATATTCAGATTCAGAGTGTTTCCAGTCTTTTTCAAATTGTCTTAAAAAAACTCTCGCAAGTGCCGGTTTTTCAAATGCTATTGCCGCCTCGTTATTTCCGCGTTTGTATTTTTCTTTAGCGTTATTTCTGTCTATGATAATTTTGTAATAGCCCTTGATTGTATTAAGCGCAGAGCGGTCTTTAACGGTAAACAGATATTCAGCGTCTTGAAGCCGCATAAGAGCAGAACCCGTTTCATTGATTTCATTTACGGCTTTTTTGATTTTTCCTCTCCTGACAAGCACCTCTTTATAATCAAGACGTTTTCTTATCAATGGAGGAAGACCTATAGATTCTTCCACTTTTTCAACTTTTTTCATATACCCGACAATTTCTCTGTTGATTTGTTCGGTATATTTTTCATAGTCCTCTCTCTGGCCTTTTTTCAGATTTTGATTCATTGCCATGGCCGACCAGTTTGCAGAGCCGATTAGCAGCTCTCTGTCATCAAAAACTGCCCATTTGCCGTGCATACGCTGGGTAATTTTTGTATCGGTTTTATATTGACGTATATCAATATTGTTTTCTTCCAATTTTTGGTATGCAGTATTACAATACGGAAATTCTTCTATGATAGAGGGGTCAACAATAATTTTTGCATCCAGTTCTCCTTTATGCACGCGCTCGATTATTGTTTGGATAATTTCTTTGTCTGAAAGAACAAAAAGCTCTGCTCTAAGTTTTTTAGCTGTTTTCACCTTTTGCATTACATAATCTCTTACAGATTCACTGCCCTTTTCTCCGATATAGGCAAGCTCTCTTGGCTTTGTACAGAGCACTTTTATTGCAGGGTCTTTTATAGGATTGCGTTTAATCAAATCAAGCTTTGACAGGTCATTTTCATCGTAGCGTTTTTTATCTTGCGGATTATCATACAATTCGCCGACTATTTTCATATAATCGACATTTTCCTGTTTAATTTCTTTATTAATACCTTTATAAAACTGTTGCTCATCTTCTGACAGAGGGCCTGCGACTATTTTTGTTTTGCCCAGCCTTTGCCAGCAAAATGCCCAGTCTTTATTAAAAATTTCTTCAAGAATATTATCCACTTCGGAGTTTTTGTTTTCAGTTCTGGTTTCTATTGCAACACACGCATCATGATTTGCAGTAGAATGAGTGCCCCAGTTCATGCCGCCTATAATAAGCTTTTTACCGTCCACAGCAACAAGTTTTACGTGCTGCAAAGCAGATCCGCCCTGTGCCGGCCGTGGATATGGAACAACGTCAATACCGTTAGTTTTCAGGAATCTTATCATATCCTGATTATTGTAATGGCGCCGTTTTTGGCCGTTTCCATCTATATACCATTTGTGCGCATCAAGAATTATTTGAACCTTTAAATCAGGATTTTCTTTTTTCTTTTTAAGAATCATTGGTAAAAGGCTCTTGTGTTCATCATAACCGGACACCATATCCGCACCGTTAGAAGGCCAGATATGCCCGTCTATAGAAGGATGCTGAAACTCAAACATTTCTATTTGTATAGAATCTCTTGCGCTTTTTATATATTCAGCTGCTTTTGCAAATATCTGTTCACCATCAATAAGGGTTGTTACATTTGTTTTGCCAACCATTGCAGTCTTGGAAGGCTCCGGCAGAACCTGCGGCACATAAGAGAGAGAAGGAATATTCAATAAAAGCCAATCTGTACGGGAAAGCCCGGCATCATCTGCTTTTTTGGCAATTTTTTGTGCAACCCAAAACGCCACATCATCCAGTGCAACAGGACGTTCACTTTTTGGCGTTTTTACTTTTGGCGGCGGCAGCGCCGGTTTTAAATTGTTTTTTTTATATTGATTATTATTATTGGACGCAGCAAAGCTGACACTCAAGCGGTGTCCAAACTCCACAGGTGCAATAGCAAGATTACTCCTCATACGTGTAGACCTTACGTTCTGCTATGGTTCTATTATGAAGATTTGTGCAGTGTTGTGCAATACTTCATTACAAAAACATTACATTTAAATTAGACTGGACTCTTTACAAATAAAAATATAGAGCAATAATATTAGTGTTGAAATTACACTTAAAGGAAAATCAAATGAGTATTTTTGAAGCAGGAATGATGGTATGTTTTGGAGCAAGCTGGCCGATAGCAGCCTATAAGACATATAAATGCAAATGCGTACACGGTAAAAGTATACATTTTTCAATGCTTATAATGCTCGGCTATATTTGTGGAGTTACTCATAAGTTACTGTATTCTCTTGATTGGGTTTTGTGGCTTTATCTTGCAAACATGGCTTTTTTGCTAACCGATATGATTCTGTGGTACAAATACCGAAACAATCCGGCACCTGTTGAGCAAAAAACTCCGCTAGAGGATGACGCAATAATTGATGAAGTTGAATAACTCTGCGAAAAATGCTATAAATAAATCATGATTTTAGCGATTTTACAAAACAGAGCTGTTGTCAATACGCAAAAAAGTATTGAAAAAAAGACTATTTATAACAATTTTTCGCCAAATTCATTAATCTCAAACAGGCTCGATGCCGATATATTTGTGCCTTCATTCAAAGGGGTAGAAGGTTCTGATACAAAAAAATTCAGCACCGAAGCAATGACAAAAGAAAATCCAAATTGGCTTAAAGCAATAGAAAGATATACGCCTGTTGAGCAGAAAAAATACGAAATAAGAACAGAGTTTGAACGTGACAGAAACCGTATCATGCATTCAGAAGGTTTTGACAGGCTGCGTTTTAAAACACAGGTCTTCCCTTCTCCGGACAATGACATGATATCAACAAGGAGCTCTCATGTTTTTCAGGTTACAGATATAGCACGTAACATAAGCAAAAAACTGGGACTCAATGAAGAACTGGCAGAAGCAATAGCCCTTGGCCACGATATTGGTCATGCACCGTTCGGACATGACGGGGAAAAATCGCTGAACAAAATAGCACTCACACACAGACTGCAACCCTTCTGGCACGAAAAAAACAGCTTGAGAATGGCAGACAAATTTCTCACACTTCAAAACAGCAAAGGTCAGGAAAATAACCTGGGTCTCACATATGCTGTAAGAGACGGTATAATTAATCATTGCGGAGAGGTTGATGAAAATTTTATTAAGCCCCGAAAAGACTACATAAATCTGTATGATATACAAAAAGCCGGTCAGGTACAGCCTTTTACGTGGGAAGGCATTGTAGTTAAAATTGCAGACAAAATTGCATATCTTGGCAGAGATATTGAAGATGCATCAAAAATAGGGGTTTTAAATAAAAAAAATCACCAGGAGCTGAAAGAGATTTTGAAAAAGCACATACCTGATTTTGATGCAGAGGTTAACAATACAACACTAATGAGTATTTTTGTGACAGACCTTGTAAAAAACTCTTCACCTCAAAAAGGCATAGGTTTTTCAAAACCCGTGTTTAACCTTATGAATGACATAAAAAATTACAACTACAAGAATATTTATCTTGCAAAAGATGCAAAAAAGATTTCACAACAGCAATGTGACAAAGTTTTGAAAACTATTTTTGACAACTATGCATTAATGTACAGAAAAAATGACACCTTGAGCTTTTTACAAAAGGCAACTAACCCTTATACAAATAATTTCAGTAAATGGATAGAAAAATATACCAATAACCAATCAAAACCACGGAATTACAAAAATACAGCAGTGTATGACATGACGGACTACAATGACTATAAACAGGCTATTATAGATTACATTTCCGGTATGACAGACAAATATGCACTGAAAACTTATAATTTCTTTGCAAACCCGTCTTAAAATTGATATATTAAAAATACTATATAATTAAGACGGAGTTTAAGATGCTGACAATAGACAAGGTAAAAAAAGCCGAACTGTTATTAAAAGATGTTGTAAGAAAAACAGACCTTATATATGCAACCGCATTATCTAAAAATGCAGATATATACCTTAAGTCTGAAAACCTCCAAAAAACAGGTTCTTTTAAGGTAAGAGGCGCATACGCAAAAATAGCACAGCTCTCTGCAGAACAAAAAAAACGCGGAATTATTGCTTGTTCGGCAGGCAACCATGCACAGGGAGTTGCGCTGTCTGCTCAAAAAAGCGGCATAGAATCAACTATATTCATACCCAGTACAGCACCTATTTCAAAAATAGAAGCTACAAAAAGCTACGGTGCCCACATTCGACTTGTTGACGGTGTTTATGATGACGCATATAACGAAGCGGTAAAATTCCAAAAAGAAACAGGCGCAGAGTTTATCCATCCGTTTGATGACATAGAAGTCATTGCCGGACAGGGCACTATTGCACTAGAGATTCTGGAACAGCTGCCTGAAGTTGAAGCGGTAATAGTGCCAATTGGCGGCGGCGGTTTAATTTCAGGAATTGCTTATACAATAAAAATGTTAAAGCCCGACTGCAAAGTATACGGCGTACAGGCAGCAGGTGCAGGAAGCATGTACCGTTCTATGGAGCTGCACAAACGCACAGAACTTCCCTCTGTTCATACTTTTGCAGATGGTACAGCAGTAAAAATGCCGGGAGAAAATACATTTGCACTGTGTGAAAAATACGTAGACGAAATTGTTACTGTTACAGATGATGAAATAGCAACAGCAGTGCTTACATTGATGGAAAGACAAAAACTTGTTGCAGAAGGCGCAGGCGCTTTGAGTGTTGCTGCTGCAATGTTTAAAAAGCTCCCGATTGATGGCAAAAAGACTGTATGCATAGTGTCCGGCGGGAATATTGATGTAAATATTCTTTCACGTGTAATAAACAGAGGTTTGTTAAAAGCAGGCAGAATTGCAGACCTGACAATTGAAATGCTGGATAAACCCGGACAATTAAAAGAGGTATCGAGAATCATCGCAGACCGCGGAGCAAATGTAATCCGTGTATTACATAACCAAGGCGGCGAAGATACAGACATAAACGACTGTTATTTAAAAGTAACAATGGAAACACGCAACCTGCGTCACCTTTGCGAAATAAAACACGCATTATGCGATGCGGGATACAAACTTACTGATGAAAGGTAAATTATGAAAAAAGTTATATTAACACAATCGGCTCCGGCACCTATAGGCCCGTATTCTCAGGCAATTCTTGCAGGAAACACTTTATACTGCTCCGGCCAAATTGCTCTGGATGCTGCATCGGGTGAATTTTTAAACGGAACAATAGAAGAGCAGACACAAAAATGCTGTGAAAATATAAAAGAAGTACTTAAACAGGCCGGTTATTCTTTTGATGATGTAGTTAAGACAACTTGTTTTCTTGCTCATATGGCAGATTTCACAAAATTTAACGAAGTATATGCAAACTATTTCACATCAAAGCCGGCTCGCTCCTGTGTGGCTGTAAAAGAGCTTCCAAAAAACGGACTTGTGGAAATTGAAGTTATTGCTGTGAAATAAACTTGTGAATTAAATCACAGGTTTTATCAAGCTCTTTTTTTCCAAGCGCAGGGAAAATCCCAACCCAGAAGGTATTATTCATAATAAAATCTGTGTTTGGCAAAAGTCTGTAATAATCATCATTCAGCTCGTTTGAGAATATCAAATCAGAATTGCCTATCCTCATAGGTATCTCTGATTCCACAAACATGGGCTGACGGAGAATATTACCCGCAAATAACTGACGCGTTCCCACCCCGTTTTTTTCAAGATATTCGACAAGAGCCTGTTTAGTAAAAGGAGCCTCCGGTTTTACGGAAATTAAATACCCGAACCACGAAGGCTTAACATTGCCATTAACCTGCGGAAGTATAAGATATTTTGACAGGTCATTGAGTTTTTGATTCATATAAAGAGCATTTTCACTCCTTTTTTTAAGAAAATCCGGAATCTTGCGCAGCTGTGCAACACCGCACGCTGCCTGCCAGTCGGTAATTTTAAGGTTATATCCCGTATGAGAATATGTATATTTGTGGTCATATCCATAGGGCAAATTACCGAGCTGCATTTGAAAACGTCTTTTGCAAGTATCATCTTTACCGGGTTTGCAAAAACAATCTCTGCCCCAATCACGAAAAGACATTAAAATTCTGTAAAGCTCTTTATCATTTGTCACAACAGCTCCGCCTTCACCCATTGTTATGTGATGCGCCGGATAAAAGCTGTATGTTCCGATATGGCCGATTGTGCCGGCCTTTTGGCCCTCATATTCTGCGCCCAGTGCATCACAGCTGTCTTCTATTATCCACAGGCCGTATTTATCAGCGATTTCTTTTATTTTATTAAGTTCAAACGGATTGCCCAGTGTATGAGCAATAAAAATTGCACGGGTTTTATCAGACACAGCCTGTTCTATTTTTGTAACATCAATATTATAAGTATCGATTTCACAATCCACAAACACAGGCACCAGGCCGTTTTGAACAATAGGATTAACAGTCGTGGGGAATCCTGCGGCAACAGTAATTACTTCATCACCTTTTTTAAGCCTTCTTTCGCCCAGCTTATGTGAGGTTAAAGCACTGATGGCAAGGAGGTTTGCGCTTGAGCCGGAATTTGTTGTCAGAGCATATTTTACACCGAGATACTTTGCAAATTCTGTTTCAAAAGTATCATTGAAACGGCCTGCAGTAAGCCACATATCAAGAGTTGCGTCTATCATGTTTGCCATTTCTTCAAAGCCAAGCAGTTTGCCTGACGCCGGAATATATTTAAAGTTTCTTTTTTTATTCAAAATTGTATTGTAATAAAGCTTTGCTGATGCTTTTACAAAGTTTCGGAGAAGTTTTTCCATGGCTTATCCTCTCACAGTCTTTTCATAGTCTTGTATTTGAGCAACTGTAAAATCAAACATATTATGATTTTCATAAAAATGCTTGTACCATCTCACAGTTTTAGAAACAGCCTCATCAGCCGTAAATACAGGCTGCCAGTGCAGTTGAGCACGTGCTTTACTGTTGTCCAGCATAAGCAGTGTTGCCTCATGCAAGTTATCTTTTTTATTGATTCTAAAACTGCCTGTCCCCCAGATATCTATAACCTTTTTGACAAGCTCAGCCACAGTCAAAACAGAGTTTTTATCTGGGCCCAAATTGTATGCATCAGCATACTCTTTGCCATTAAAATACAACTTTTTAGCAAGATTAAGATATCCTGCCAAAGGTTCCAGCACGTGCTGCCATGGTCTCACTGCATCCGGGTTTCGAATTTCAATTTCCTGTCCGTTTTTTAGTGCATTGATACAATCAGGGATAATTCTGTCTTGTGCCCAGTCCCCCCCGCCGATGACATTACCGGCTCGTGCTGTAGCCATAGCAAAATCCGTGTCTCCTTGCAAAAAGCTTCTTCTGTATGAGGATGACAAAATCTCCACACATGCTTTTGAAGATGAATACATGTCATATCCGCCCAATGGGTCTAATTCTTTATAAGCCTGATGTGTTTCTTTGTTTTCGTAGCACTTATCAGTTGTTACATTTACAAAAGCTTTAACAGTTTTGCATTTTTTTGCCGCTTCTAGTACGTTTAATGTGCCCATTACATTTGTTTGATAAGTTAAAACCGGTTCAAAATAAGACCTTCTGACAAGAGGTTGCGCTGCAAGATGAAAAACAATTTCAGGAGCAAAAGAGCACATTGCCTCTTCAAGCTCAACAGTATTTGTTATATCACCGGTGAAGCTGTGCATTTTATTTTCTAAATTGAGAATATTAAACAAAGACGGCTCTGTATCAGGGGCAAATGCAAACCCGGCAACATTTGCACCGCAGTTTAAAAGCCATGTACAAAGCCAGGAACCTTTAAATCCTGTATGGCCGGTGACAAATACTTTTTTATCCTTATAAAATTCAAACATTACCAGACCTTCCAAGGAGCATTTTGAGAAGTCCACATTTGAGTAAGCTCATTTTTATCCCTCAAATTATCCATAGCATGCCAGAAGCCATTGTGTTTGAAAGCATTAAGCTGATTATCTCTTGCAAGATTTTCCAGAGGAAAACGTTCAAAAACGCAATTATCATCATCCGGTATATAGTCAAAAATTTCAGGATTACACACAAAAAATCCGCCGTTAATCCAGGATTCTTCTCCTTTTGGTTTTTCCATAAAGGAGGTAATCATATTGTCGTCTTTAATAACAAGAGCCCCAAATCTGCCGGAAAGCTGTACAGCTGTCATTGTTGCAATTTTTGAAGATTTTTTATGTGAATCAACAAGGTCATTTATATTCACATTACAAACACCATCACCGTATGTTAACAAAAACGGCTCATTACCTATATAGTTTTGTGCTTTTTTTATCCTTCCGCCGGTCTGAGTATTCTGCCCTGTATAAAGCATTGTAACACGCCAGGGCTCATTTCTTGTTTTATGAACCTCTACTGTGTTATAATTCATATCCACGGTGATATCAGAATATCGATTGTAATAGTTTATAAAATACTCTTTTATAACATGGGACTTATAACCTGTTAAGATAACAAAATCGTTGAATCCGTAATGTGAATATATTTTCATAATATGCCACAATATTGGATAACCGCCTATCTCAACCATTGGTTTAGGCTTGAGCTCTGTCTCTTCACTGAGACGGGTACCGAGGCCTCCCGCTAAAATTACAACCTTCATAGATATCTCCGTTAAATAAATATATTCCATTATAGAGTAAATTTCGAACCGCAATTGTAAACTTTTTTTAACATTAAAAAAAACATGCGCAATTTTTATTTTTCAGGAGTATTATTTTATTTGCCACAACAATTAATAACAATTTAACAAAAGGAGTAGGTATAAAATGGCTATTGACAGCATCAGTTTTGGAAAAGGTCTCTTTAAAAGAGCAAACAAAAAAGAAAATGAAAACAAAAATGTTCAAATCCCTGAACAATTATCAAAAAATGATAGAGCTTCGTTAAAAGGTATTGCACCATATTTGGCAGCCGCATTATTGATGACAGGTTCTCTGGCAAGCTGTGTTCAACAAGATACAGATGTAACTGTTAACACAGATGAAATGATGAAACTTTTACAAGAAATGTTAAAAGCTCAGAATGAAACAAATAAATACATGCAGCAAGTGATGGAATTGTTACAAAATAACAATACTCAAAACGCTGATATGATTAAACTTTTACAAGATATCATGAAACAGAACCAGGAAATTACATCAATCCTTACAAGTATTGGTTCTGATGTAAGCCAAATTGCTTCTGCTGTTTTGAAAATTTCTGCTTTGATGGAAGAATCCAATAAAAACGATCAGGAATTGTTAAATAAAATCGATATTATTATTGCAGGTCAAGGTTCTGATTCAGATAAATTGCAGCAATTAATCGATTTGAACACTGAACAAAACAAATGGTTAACTAATATCTTTGGCTTGATTGAAACATTACAAGGTTCAAACAGTGATCTAGCAGATGTTATCAAAAACTTCTATAACGATTACAAAAACGATATGAATGATTTCAAAAACAACGATAAAGATCATACAGAATTGATGAATAAAATTCTCAATACATTGCTTTCCAGCAACGAAATCAGTTCTGATATCTTGGCTCAAATCAAACAAATTCAACAAAGCGGCCAAGCTGATTCAGCAAAATTGGATGCTATCATCAAATTGTTAGAAAGCATTGACCAAAAACTCGGTAAAATTGAAGCAGCTGTAAGTAATATCGAAGGAAATATGACTGTTAATGGCGAAAAACTTTCTGAACTTATGCAACAGCTCATCAATGATCATAAGGAAGGTAAGCTTCAAGATAAAGAAATGATGCAGCAGATGATTGATTTGATGAACAGATCAATTGATGACAACAACGAAAACAACGGTGCAATCCTCAAATTCTTAGCTGAAATTTCTGAAAAAATTACAAACGGTCAAATGGATTATGAAGAAGGATTTGATAAAATTGCAGATATCTTGAATCAGATTAACGGCAACTTAACAGATATCAAAGCAGAAGTTGCTAAGATTGCTCCTCAGATTGAAAAACTTATTAACCAATCTGAAGAAAATCACAACGAAACACTGGATATGTTATCAAAACTCTTTGATAAAACATCTTCAATTGACAACAAATTAACTCAAATTGAACAAAATCAACAGGAAGGCAACAAAACATTAGTTGATATTTCTCAAAAATTAGATGAAGCAAACTCAAGCTTGAACCAGATAAACTCTAAAATGATTACTATCGATCAGTTGAAAGATATGTTTGGCCCTATGTTCAACGAAATCATCGATAAGCTGGAGATTATCGGTGGAAACCAGATTGACATCGACCAGTTAGAAGAAGTTCTTGCTAAATATCAAACAGATTTGACAAAAACTAACGGCTTAATCGAAAACTTAACAGCTGTAGTTAAAGACCTCAACCTCTCTGTTGATATGGGTCCTGAATTCCAAAAAGTTATTGACGCAATCAATGATTTCAAAAACCAGGAAGCTGCATCAGCTGAAGAACAAATGCAAGCATACAGAGACATAATGGAACAAATCTCTAAACTCAATAACAGTGTAGATGCTCTCGGTGCAACTGCAAACAGCATCAGCAATGACCTCAAAGCTCATATGAACAATGCAACTACTTTTGGTACAAAGATGGTTGATGCAATGGAACAGGTTATCAAAGGTCAAGCTGACAGCAAAGCTGCAATGGAAACATACGCAAACGAATACAAAGCTTACCTTGTACAAGCAGAACAAGACAGAATGCAACAAATCGCATTGTTACAGGCTATCGTTGATAAAGAAGTTGGCGGCAACGGCGGCGGCTTAACAAAAGAAGAATTAGAAGACGTTCTTTCTAATATGAATATCAACATTCCTGACTACGCTGATATTTTACAAGAAATAAGCGATAAAATCGGTAAAGTTATTACAAGTGATGATTTACAAAACTTCTTCATCAAAACTCAACCTGATTTAACAAAAACTAACGCTTTGATTGAAAACTTAACTGCTGTATTAAAAGATAAAAACTTTACAATAACCGGTGACCTTTCTGTTGAAATGACAGAAGTTGAAAACCTCTTAGGTAAAGTTTATGACTTAATCAACAACCAACAAACACCTACAAACGATCAAATTAAAGCTTTAATTTCATTAGCTACTCAAATTGCTGAAAACACTAAACAACAAGGTGGTACAACAGCAAGCGTAAAAACAAGAACAGCTTCTGAAATGGACAGACTCTATGCAGCTATCAACAGACTCTCTGTAGAAGCAGCTAAATCTCAAGGCAAAGGTGCAACATATCATACTCACGCAGGTATGTTTACATTCAACGCTTAATAAAATAAATCAAATAAAAAAGCCCCCTGATATTTCTATCAGGGGGCTTTTTTTATTGGTTTATTAATTGCCTAATCCAATGATTGTTATGTTTTTATCTTTTGAATGTTCTTTGGCATATGCTTCTGCTTTTGCTTTTGCTTCAGCTACTGTTACATCTTTTGCGATAGTTTCACCACAGGCTGTAACATTTGCTTTTTCTTTCAAGAATCTATCAGGTGTTGCTTCAGGTTGGAAAGATAAACCTTTGTATTCTTCAGACACAGTACCTGCTTCTACATTTGCTTTATTGTCATATTTATAACCTTTTGCAATTTCTGATGGAATAACTTTAGGTAAGCAAAGTGTATTGTGTATTTTTTTGCCATTTTCATCAAGAACAAATTTTCCGTTTGAGTCTTTCATGTATACTTCAGGGAAGAAACCGTCTGTTACAACTGCATCTTTCCATTTTAATCTTGTTTGTTCGTCTTTGCTGTTTTGCATTTCATCAAGATAAGATTGTTTAAGATATGTACGTATTGCTAAACGATCTGCAGTATTTTTTGGTTTGTATTTTGCAACAACCAATGCATCCCAGTTGTCACCAGCTTGAACTTCATAACATTCTGTATCTTCTGCAGATTTATATTTCTTAACTTCTACAGTACAATCTGTTTTTGGTTTTTCAACAACTTTTTCTTCCTGCTTTTTAACTTCAGGTTTTTCAATTACCGGAGGTTTAGAAGCCAATTTTGTAATCAAGCCTTTAGCTTCTTCATAGTTCAAAGGAGTAACAACACCGTCAACAGTACCGGCTGCTTCAGCAAGAGCTTTATTCATCTGTGCCTTGTCAAGGTTGCCTTGTGCATCTGTGAAGAATTTTGCAATTGATTTACCAAGTACAACGCCTTCGTCAGTAGCATAACCGTCTTGTTTCAAACCATTAAGATATTTAGTATAGTCTTGATATGTTTTTACGCTTTCAGGTACAGTTGTCGGAATTGCTCTATCTTCAACTCTGTGAGCCTGCGTAATTGCAGATGCAACACCTCCGGCTGTAGCTGTTATTGCTGGTATAACACCTATAATTTTTGTTGATTGGCTGGCTCCGCCTTTAATTAAACCGCCAACAAAATTTGTAGCTTGAGACACTTCAACATATGAGCCAGGAGCACCAATAAGAGCGCCTCTTGCAACATCTCTGACTACTTTGCCGCCGTCAACTTTCTTTTCAACATTATAGCCCAATGCTTTACCAATTTCTTTAACATCGCCCATGTCAAAGTCATTGTATTGACCTTTATTGTTATTTAATGTTGTTAAAACAGCATCTCTTTCACCGGGTTGTTTTTTCTTCCAGCTATAGTTGATAGTACCATCAACAGCACCGCCATTGTCATCATAGATTTTATACAAATCTTCTGCGCTCAGACCTGCTACGTTTAATTTAGCCTGCATTTTTGCATCAAACTGGGGTCCGTTCTTTTTTGTTTGTTCAACGTTATTTCTGTTAGCTTGTGCTCTAAATGCACCTCTTGATTCTTTTTCTTTAACTCCAAAGAATCGTCCTATACCGCTTCTTTGTTTTGTATAAGAGTGATATGCATCATATTGTTCTTCTGTTATGTCTCCGTTTTTTTTCATTTCTTTTAAAGCAGCTTGAACATCGTCTTTAACTTCGCCGCGTTTTGTTGCATCAGATTTACCAATCAATTTGCCAACTTCTGTTGTTACGACTGCATTAATCTCGCTTTGTTTAGCCTTTTTCCATTCTTTTGAATCAATATAATCATGAGCTGCTTCTAAATCTGCTTTAGCTTTTTTATATTGAGCTTCTGTCATTATGCCGGCTTTGTACATTTGTTTGTATTCTTTTAGCTGAGCTTCAACTTTTTTGTCCACATCGTTTCTGATTGCACCGATGTCGAAACGTCCATCAAAATCAGTTGTAACAAACTCTGCAGCTAAAGCTTTTGCTGCTGCACGTTTTTCGATTTCAGCTTGAATTTTTGCCTGCTCTTTTGCAGTTTTTGCAGCTTTTTTAGATTGCTGTTGTTGAATCTTTGCCTGTTCTTTTTGAAGTTTTACAGGATCTGTTGAATTGATACTCATTTTAAATCCTCTCTTTAGTCTTAATAATCTCTCAATAAAAAAGTATATATTTCCTCTATGCTTATATAAAAAATTTTTGTTTTACAAAATTGCCTAAAATGCATGTGTAACATGCAAAAAGCAGGCATTTCGTTTGCCGAAATGCCTGCTATAATTGAGTTTTTAAAAACTAGACCAAGTTTACAAATGTTAACATTAATTACCTAATGCCCATCTGAAACCGAGAGTAAAAGCAATACCGTTACGTCCGCCGTTTCTTAACATTGCCTGACCAAAACCGGTAAATCTGTCTCCGTATCTTTTTTGGATACCTGCACCATATTCAATATATGGTTTTACAGACAACTGTGTCAATGCTACTTCATTGGCATAGAATTTAGTTTTGTCCATAATGTTCCAGGTCATATTAACACCCAAATATGGCTGCCATCCGTTTTTAAGATTACCGATAATTCTTAAACCAGGAATGATTTCAATTGCATTCAACGGATCTTGCGTAACTTTTACACCGGCTGAGTTTGTATAATCAAACACATTAACAAAGGTGTAACTCATCATATAACTTGGCTGGATAACCAATTTGTTGTTAAATAAGCCCCAGTTGTAACCGGATTTCCAAGCAGCACCTGTCATCAAGATAGGGAAGTCGTCACTGCCAAACATATGTGTCGCACGTGCTGCACTGGCACCAACGTTAGCTGTAATACCTGTCCAGAAGTTGCCTTTGTAAGCAGTTGCAACACCACCGATAGTACCGCCGTTTTGATAAATGCTTACGCCGTTATAAGCCTGGTGAGAACCATGGTAAGCACCAAAGAATGAGAAGTTTCCATCCCAGCCGTGGCCTAAATCAATAAGGTCAGATTCGCCGCCAAATAAAGAACCGTATGAAACGTTAGATACTCTCGGGCCGTTTTTCAAAGGCACGTTTTCAAAGTTTGTAAACGGTCTCATATACCAGCCGTCACGTTCTTCAGGAATTACATTTGGTGCATACACACCTGTATGATAACCAGCGTTAGCATATTTGTTTCTCATTTTCCAAGCCATACGCTGTTCAGGAGACATCAAAGTCACCATATCCATATTGGCAAATGATTGTCTGTACAGGTTGTCCATGATAAGAAATGCAGCTTGTGCAGCAACAGGACCTGCAATAATAGAGTCAGAATTGCCAACTTTTGTAAATTGGAAGTATTCTCCGGGGTCTGTTCCGTCAGCAGGAGCAGGACCACCCACAGGTTGTGTGATTTGAGTTACTTGATATTTATTTATAGGCGCTTCAACTATATTAGCACCATTGCCCAGGTTTACATTGCCTATTAATTTTTCTGCATCTGTAAACAGGATTTTTACAGTTTCTTCTTTTGCTTCTGACAGTGATTTCATGCCGGCAATTATTAATTTTGCATCATTTGTAATATCAACATTGCCAATATTATCTTTTAATAAAGTATCCATTGTAGGAGTACCGCCGTTTGTTTCTCCGCCAAGATCAACGTCTAACAGCAGGCTAGAATCCTTGGATATATTTAAACCATCAAAGTGGAAATCTGTAACAACGCCGTTTAATGTACTAAGTGTACCGCCGTTTAAAGTAACGATGTTTTGGTTGTTATTAAGACCTTCGTCATTTTCAAAGTGCATTACGCCGTTATGCACGGTAATGTTTGTATTGCTGACTTTTGCGCCATTTTTAATTACAACATTACCTTCGGAAGTCAGGGTCTGGTCATCAGTGCCGTCTTCTTTTTTAACAACATAGTCATTGTTTACATTTAATACACTGTGATTGTTACCATTGATATGTGAATATATATTCAAATTACGACCGGCAGACGCCTGAAGATTACCGACAGCATCAGTTGCAAGAGTAATGGTATCTGTAACATTATTAACATCCGCCAAACTCTGTTCATTACCTACATTCATATCTCTATTTTGAGCTCTCAGCACAGTGTTAGAATTTGCTGCACCATACACAGCGCCTCCAAGTGTAGAGTTTTGTGCCTTGTTGCCTGAAAAATCAGAATCTATAATATTTACGGTACCACTATTGTTATATATTGCACCGCCAGTGTTAGCCTGGTTGTTTGTGAATGTAGAATTTGAAACTGTTACAACAGCTTCTTTTGCTCCTGCAGTGGAATCAGAGTTATTATATATTGCACCACCGTTTGTAGTTGTAACGCTATTACCGGTTGAAACTTCACGACTGCCGCCGTTTTGATCAAATACTGCATTATCGATATTCATTGTTCCCTGGTTAGCAATTGCACCGCCTGAAGCAGCAATATTATTTTGGAAAACAACTTCATTACCTTCTTTTCCGTATATATTAACTATACCGTTTGGATCAGTGCCGGCAATATTTCCTGATGAGTTTCTGATTGCACCTCCGGTACCAGAACCTGTAACATAGTTATTAGTAAATTTAGTACCTTCATATATATTTATTGTGTTGGAAAATATAGCATCTGAACCTGAGACAACATTGTGAGAACCACCAGCATTGTTGATTGCACCGCCGCCTGAGCCGGAATAGTTTCCATCAAAGGTAGTATTAGTAATATTCAAAAGCATATCGTGCATTGAATCACTGGTTGCCTGTAAAGTGTTGGAAATTGCACCACCATAGTTACCGGTATGGTTGCCTGTAAAGGATGAATTTGAAATCTCCATGTTAGCAGCGTTAACTATTGCACCACCTTGACCAACAACACCGGATGATGAGGTTGTTGAGTTATTATTAAATTGAGTTGAATCAATAACAACAGATCCGTTCAAGTTAATAATTGCACCGCCAAAAGCATTGGCTGTATTTTGCTCAAATATAGAATTTGTAACAGTTAAAGAGGTGCCGCCAACATCGCTTCGGTTATAAATAGCACCACCTAAGCCATTGCCATCACCTGTTGCACTGTTACCTGAAAATAACACGTTATCAAAAGTGGCTGTACCTGAGTTAGAAATAGCACCACCATTGGCTCCTTCAGCCATATTGCCGGAAATAACAACTTTCTGTGCCGGGTTAGTGGATTGAACTGTAATTTGTGAGGAGTTAACAATAGCACCGCCATTAGCATTTGTTGTTTGGCCGTTAGCAAAATTTACGTTTGTGATTGTTGTATTTGCTCCGTTGTTTATAATATAACTGGAGCTTGTACCGCCTTGGTCACCAGCTGTGATGGTCGGATTATTACCATCTTGCTTGATAGTGCCTGTAATATTAATACTGGGAACAGGTGGAGCACCTAAATTTAAAGGTGTATTATTTGTGTACATATCATTTTCGATATTTATATCAACTGAATCCCCTGTTGCACCGTTGATTTCATTTTGCACTCCCTGCCAATCTGTTGCGGAAAAAGCAGCACCAGCACCTAATAACAAAACAGCAAGAGACAGTACAGCATACTTTTTAATTTCTTTTACTTTTGTTTTTCTCATGATTCCAATCCACTTTAAAGTTAAATAATTTTGATTCTCTAATATATTTACGTAAAATTAAATATTATAAATTTCCAAGTCGTACATTTTATCATTACACAAAAATAGCAAAAAGTTAAAACTTTTTACAAAAAAAGATTACAAATTCGACACAAAAAAATATATAAAAAACTAAATGTTACCTATTCCTATTTCTGCAAGAACATCCTGGAAGTTTTTGGATAACAGCTCTGCAAAAACCATGGGGTCTATTTGTGTAACAACAACTGCAAGCAGCTCATCAGGAAGCTCGTTAACCATTTTCATCAAATCATCCGGCTCGAGCTTGTCCATGCATTTTACAATATCGCCCTTATCCAGCTGTTTTAAAGGGAATGTAAGAGCGTTTTTCGAAAATTCTGTAAACAGATTCTTATCTTCTTTTGTCAGATTTAAGATAAGAGATTGTTTTTCTTCTCTTTCAAAGCATTGCAGTGCTTTTTTGAATTTTTCTGGCTTTAATTGATCAAGCCATTTCACTACATGCTCTTTGCTCCAGTTGTTATCTTCCTGCAGTTTTCCTTCTTCTTGAAACATGTATTTTTCAACCATTTTATTCAATTTTTCTTCAGGAATAGTTTTTACAAAATCCAGAATTTTGTTTTTGTCGAGTTTATCAGATTCAAAAAATTTGTTGAGTTCTTTTTCCGGAATCATTTTAAGAAATTGTTCTGCGGAAAAAGCTTGAAATACAATAGAGCAAATTTTATTTTTGGGCAAATCGTATATAAGATTCAGAATTTTTGTCTTTGTAAAGAACATAAGCCCCATCTGCAAATCTTCAGGAGTAAGAAACTGAGCAATGTATTCCAAATCCTGAGAGTTCATCTGGGACAAAATAGCATATCTGTTTTTGGCATTAGAAAGTTTGAAAAGTTTTACAAGCTGTTTGGGGTCATTAATTACATCCTGCTGAAAATCTGCAGCTTTTGTATTGCCCTGTGCAGCTTCTGCTTCCATTATTTCGTCAATGCTTTTTGCACCATATTGATTTAAACGTTGAGTGCCAATCTCAAAGTTTTTTGTCAGATAGCTTAAATCAATATCCAGTCTAATCATGATGGAAACCTTGTTCTTTCAAATCCATTTGCCAAAACTCTAATCTAGTGTCGTGCTTTATCGATTCAAGTTTTTGAACCGATAAAGCCCTCACCTTTTCAAGGTGATGCTCTATATAATAATAAACGGTATTTTTAAAAAAAACTTAATAGCATGATTTCAAACTGTAACATTTCTTAATTTTATATAAACAAAAAGGCAATTATTTTATTAATATATACTTTATATATACAGAGGTAAATTTTAAGAAGAAAAGAGAGTAAAAAATGTCAGCACAAGTACAATTCGGTCAACTAAGTAAATTGAAAGCAATGGATTTGAAAAAAAATCCACAAGCACAATCTATTCAAAAAGAATTACAATCACAAGCAACCATATTTGAACAAGCTCAACAAGCTTATGAAGCAGCTGCTCAAAATGGAGAAGGCATACAGGCAACCACCGGTGCATTTGCTCAATCTGCAATGAGCGTAGATGAGTTACAAGCAGAAATGGATAAACAACAAGAAAAACTTGAAAAACTAATGACCCAACTACAACCCGAAGCGGACAAAGCAAATAATCAGCCTCAAGGCGAGAATGAAGACGAAAAAAATAAAGTTAAACCAAAACAATTCGGCTCATTGATGGCATAATTATTGAAAATTTTTTAGGCATCAAAAATTCGTAAGGAATTTTTGATGCCTATTTTGCTGCAACAGCCACAGCAGTTGCAGCTCTCATATATGTCCTTATGGTGTCCTTATGGTCATTTCTTAATATTAGTGAAGTAAATATCAGCCGATTGTCTTTTAGCTATAGCCGACTTGGGTAATTGTTCAAATAATATATTTTATATTAAATATAATCAATAAATCTTTTTCATACTTCCAACTATTCTTAATTCCAGACATGGGCTATGATTTTATCACAGCCCTTTTTTTATAAAACAAGAGAAGCACAATTTTTATTTAATGGTAACATTGTAATATCAGATAATTTTTAGTATGAGAAAGAGGGAAAATGTCAGCACAAACCGATACAACATTAAGCAGAGATGAAGAATTTTTAGAAACAGAGTTTAATAAAAACCTTAATATAAGCTATATACCAAACAACACACCCAAGCCTGACAATAAACTGATACTCCATCATTATTTATGCTCTTTGCGCATATATGGTTTTATTATAATTTTGTATTGGCTAAATCCGTTTTTTGCAAAAGCACAAATTGAAGTAAAAATTTTTTATAGCATGTTTTTTGCGGCATACACAATAATTGCACCTTTCATATACTATATATTCCGTCCAAAATCGATACATAATTCTCACTCAATAGAAATAAACAATTATGTAAAACGAATTTTTACACAAAAGTACAACATTAATAAATTAACACCTGAAAACATAAAAAATTATCTTGAATACTTTAAACCGACTTACAAAGAACAACAATCGCTAATGCTTATTTTTATAAAAACATTTTTTGGTACTTTAATGGTTCAAAGTTTATATTCAAATTTAGTACAATTCAAAGTAAGCTTACCGTATTATGCAGAAATTATTCAGTCTTTTACAAAATATTTAACAGACCATACCACAACATTTGCACAAACTTTTACAAATGAATACAGACAATTTCTTTATGCACAATACATAATGCTATTATATACAATAGACCTTGCAATATTTAGTTTCGGTTACTTAACAGAACTTTCTATATTCAAAAATAAAATCAGAACAGTTGAAACCTCAGCAGCAGGTATTTTCTTCTGTTTAGCATGTTATGCACCTTTTGTTGTTGTAACAAACCAATTTTTAGGCTGGAGCCAATCAGATATGACTGTAGCTTTTGGAAACAATAACTCCTTAATAACCTGGAGTATAAGATTGATTGCTGTCAGTTTTCTTACCATATACGTTGCAGCCTCAGTTGCACTGGGCACAAAAGGAAGCAACCTTACAAACAGAGGCACTGTGTCACGCTTCCCGTACAATATTGTCAGACATCCGGCTTACATCTGTAAAAATACATTTTGGATAATGACAGGACTCTCGTTTTTCCTTGTAGACTTTACGGCTAAAGGATTTAACTATATTGAATATTTTAAAAGCCTAACACTGACAATTATAACACTTGGGGCATGGGCAACTATTTATTACTTTAGAGCTGTTACAGAAGAACGACATCTGATAAAAGATCCGGAATATCAAGCTTACGTAAAAAAAGTTAAATACAGATTTATTCCGGGAATCATATAATAAAAAAACATCCGAAAGAAAAATTCGGATGTTTTTTTATCGATAAATTAAAAATGAGTGATTTTCCAACCATTATCCATAATTTCTCTAGCTTTGCCAACCGGGATAAAATTCCAGCCATGAGAACCAACATAAGCACCACCGGAAGAGCTACCTGATGAGCTACCTGATGAGCTACCTGATGAGCTACCTGATGAACCACCTGATGAGCTACCGCCAGTTGGACACTGAGGTCCTACAAAGCTGGAACCGCAAGCAGGAGCGTCGGGCAAAGTATGACCCGGTTTTTCATTTTCGGGAATACCCCAGCCGGGTCTGTCATTATCCTGTACCCAACTGCTTGTTTTTGAAGATGAAGTAGTTGGACGTCCACTACTGCTGGTATCTATTGAATCTTGCCATTCTTGTATACTACTGTTATGCGGGCCTAAAGAAGTTACACCTGATGAAGTATTTGTGCCCATATTTCTAGAAGAAGAGCTTCCTGAAAAGCTTGAACTTGATGTGCTGCTTGTACGGCTTGAAGAACTACCGCTGAAGCTTGATGAACTGCCCCCAAAACTAGAAGAACCGCCACCAAAAGAACTTGAACCTCTAAAAGCATATGCTTTAGGTGTTATTGCATCAAAAAAAGCAGCAACTAATTGACCAAAATCTAAATTAGAAGACAAATTCGTTGTCATGCTATCTGGAGATAATTTGTATTGATAAATATCAGCCTCAAAAACATTTGGCTCACTAGGACCATTTGCATCAATTATAAAATCCATGCCGTTATTTGCGATTGTAAATCCACCAACTAAAACCACTGCATTCTTCGGTTTAAATGGTAAATTATCTGTATCATCAGGAATACACTCTGACATATTTGCATCAGTACAAGATTTTGCAACATTTAAATTAGGAATCATATGATTTGTAAAAAACGCATCGCCTCCTATTTTAGCAATGTCAATAGTATCATCCGAGGCCAAAACATAATCTAAAGATTTGTTCAATGTGCTATAACCATTTTTTAACTGTGTAGCAAGAGTTTGCCTCTCTGTATACTTCTTAAGACCGGGAATAGTCAATGCGGCAACTACGCCAACTATCACCAAAGTAAGCAGAGCCTCCGCTAAAGTAAAAGCAAATTTTTGTGAATGTGATTTTTGTAAGATCATATACAAATCCTTTTCTTTTATATAAGTGCTTATAAATCTAAAATACCACTGCAAGCTCCAAACATAACACCCCTAAACAATCGAGATTTACAATAGGTTACAATCACGCAACAAATAGCAAAATTATACCTTAACAAACTTATATAAATATGAGAATACAAATCATTGGCAAAACAACTACCTTAAATACAAGAAATAAAACAAATAAAACATCACTTACCAACACAAATAAAATAGTGCAAAGCCGTATTTTTTCAGAAAATTATAAGCCGCTTAGTTTTAAAAGTTTAAGAGAGTACAAATATCAAAAAGCAAAAAAGTATCTTAATGAGCAAAAAAATATTCTCAAAGAAACTACTGCAAACGAATCAATAAACATAGACAATTTTGATCTAAAAAAGCTTGAAGGTATCCAAAAGGGAATAAAAGTATTTGACGGGCTAACTATGAAAGAAATTGCCTTTATTGCTTCAACAACACAAGAATTTGCTCTTACAAGAGGCTGTTCCAACCAATGCGCACACTGTTATGTTGATGCAAAGCCTCATTTACATCTAAAAAAGGACGAAAAAAAATATATAAACGCAATGAGCTGGGAAGATTTTGAGTCTCTTACAAAGGGGATTGTGACATTAAACAATAGACTGGGCTTTCATATTACAAAACCAATAAGCGATAAAACTAACTACATTGCACCTTTTCACGATGCAGATTGTATGGAAATTGTACTCAAAGACAAACATGGTGAAGAACACGACCTAACCGAAATCATTCCGATGTTGTATTACTCTACAGGTAAACAAGTGCTTTTTGACACATCCGGCTGGAACCCAAAAGATAAAAGGATTCAGCAACGTGCACAAAAGTATGTAAAGTTTTTTTCAAAACCTGAAAATATGCAATACATTCACTTTTTTAATGTTTCTTTAAACCCATTCCATGCACTTAATGCAAAATCAGTAGAGCTTAAAAATACAGATGAAAATAGGGCAAAAAAATTCAAAGAACTGTATACAGAACGAATGGCAAATGTTTTCTACACATTCACACCGCTTATTGACAAAAAGAAATTTGACATAATTGCTCGCTGTGCAACAAAGTCAGCCGCGACAAATAATGAATTCAAAGAAAAAAATTTCAGGATACTTATAGCAGAAATTGAAAACAAGCTAAAACAAAAATATGAGCAAGATTTAGAGCATAAACCATCTTTTATACAAACCTTACTGCAAACACCAAAATCACAAAATCCGAGAATGATTAAAACAAAATCACAAATGCAAAAGATCATAAAAGAGATTGAGAGAAAAACTAATTACTTAGATTCTGGTATTTTAGCTCTTGGACGTATGCAAAAGCTGCTGGATAAAGAAGATAATAGCCTGAAAATTGTAAAATTCCGCCAAGAACATAGTTTAGCGGCAAGGAAATTGAATCTTAAAAATAATATTTATACAGCAACAATAGATGCAAACGGAAAAGTTTACCTAACAGACGAATACACTATCTTGCCTACTGCATTGCAATTGAATTTTGAAAACAAAAATAAAAAAACAACACCAATGGAATCAGGAATGCAGAATTTTGTCTTGACAAGAAAAATGATTAAAAAAACGCGGGATTGAGAATAAATATTTGCAATTCGTCAATAAAAGGGCCACTGAAGTTATTTCAATGGCCTTTAAAAAATTTTAAATATTACATGTTCCAAACCTTGGTGACCTGTGGCTCTCCGCCTGTCATCGGTCTTTGATAAATAGGTAAGAATTTACTGCCATCTGCCGCAACTAGTTTATCCTCAGGCAATATAAATTTACCGGTGTATTTATCAGCATGCAGCTCTTGCAAAACAAATGCTTTATGTCTTACTTGACCTGTTGCGGGATCAATATAAGTTTTTTCATTAATCGGCGTTCTTTTGTAATTTGCTGCACCTGTAATTTTGCCCTGTTCCTTAACATATGATAAACTTTGCGTTTGCGGGATTGTAACATAATCTCCGGCTTTTTTTGAATACACCTCCCAGCCCAGCTCTGGAAACTTCTTTGTTGTGTATTCAACCACTTTACCATTTGATGATAAACTCTGGCGGGTAGTATTTTTCCCGCGAGCAACAGTGTATACCCCTTTATCGCCATTATTCAAATTGACAACAAAATGTGCACCTTCTTTGTCTTTGAATGCAGTCTGTGCAATTGACTTAATTCCCAAACCTTCTGCCTTTAAAATTTTACCAAAACTTGAAATGTTTCTAATCATAACCAAAATCCTTTCCTAACTTGTCTTTCTAACCTTACTCATTTAAAAAAACAGTCCGAAAATAAAAATTGACATAACTCACCGTCACTTATCTTATCTTACAAAAAAGCTTACAGGGCTTGGATTTCAAGGTCAAAAAACTTAACTTTACATTTCTTAATAAAACGAGAAAATAATAAAAAGCAAAACCTAAGCAACAAAAAAGAGCTTCTGAAATAAATTCAAAAACTCTTTTTTGCTAAAATTAGAATCTGGCAACTAGCTATCTTCCCAGGCGGTCATCCGCCAAGTAGTTTCGCCGCAAGCTGTCTTTACGACCGTGTTCGGGATGGGAACGGGTGGGATCCAGCCGCTTGGTCACCAGAAAAACTGTTATGATTGGATTTTGTAAGAAACACTCCAATCATTACGGTTTCTTGACCGTACACTGAAAGCTACATAGTAATTATAAGCTTAGCATATGCTAAACGCAATCTCAACTTTTTCCTATTCTAGGAAAAGCCCTCGTCCTATTAGTAATGCTCGACTACATATGTTGCCATACTTCTATCTGCATCCTATCAACCACGTGATCTGCATGGGGACTTACCAGATTACTCTGTGAGAGAACTCATCTTTCGGTGGGCTTCGTACTTATATGCTTTCAGCACTTATCCGCTTGGAACACAGCTACCGGGCGTTTACCGCTGGCGCGATAACCCGTACACTGGAGGTTCCCTCTTCCCGGTCCTCTCGTACTAAGGAAGACTCCGATCAATTCTCTTGCGCGCATACCGGATATGGACCGAACTGTCTCACGACGTTCTGAACCCAGCTCGCGTGCCGCTTTAATGGGCGAACAGCCCAACCCTTGGAACGTACTACCGCTCCAGGATGCGACGAGCCGACATCGAGGTGCCAAACCTCCCCGTCGATGTGGACTCTTGGGGGAGATAAGCCTGTTATCCCTATGGTAACTTTTATCCGATGAGCGATGGCCCTTCCATTCGGGACCACCGGATCACTAAGTCCTGCTTTCGCACCTGCTCGACTTGTAGGTCTCGCAGTCAAGCTCCCTTGTGCCTTTACACTCGAAGGTTGATTTCCGACCAACCTGAGGGAACCTTTGAGCGCCTCCGTTACTCTTTAGGAGGCGACCGCCCCAGTCAAACTGCCTACCAGAAACTGTCCGTTCCCCTGATGTTAGAGGGATGAACGTTAGAATTCAAATCATACCAGAGTGGTATCTCAACGGCGACTCCACAAAAACTGACGTTTCTGCTTCAAAGTCTCCCACCTATCCTGCACAAGCAGGACCCGAATTCAATTTCAAGCTACAGTAAAGCTCAATAGGGTCTTTCTGTCCTGGTACGCGTAATCCGTATCTTCACGGATAATCCAATTTCGCCGAGCCTCTCGCCGAGACAGCGCCCATATCGTTACGCCATTCGTGCGGGTCAGAACTTACCTGACAAGGAATTTCGCTACCTTAGGACCGTTATAGTTACGGCCGCCGTTCACTGGGGCTTAGTGTCGGAGCTTCGTGGTAAACCACTAACCCTTCTACGTAACCTTCCAGCACCGGGCAGGCGTCAGCCCCTATACATCGTCTTACGACTTAGCAGAGACCTGTGTTTTTGGTAAACAGTCGCATGGGCCTATTCACTGCGACCCTATCATGCTCACTATCGCGAGGATAGATCACACTACCAGGGTACCTCTTCTCCCGAAGTTACGAGGTGATTTTGCCGAGTTCCTTAGCGAGAGTTATCTCGCGCACCTTAGTATTTTCTACTAACCTACCTGTGGCGGTTTACGGTACGGATACCTGATATTCTCGATTGCGAAGATTTTCTTGGCAGTGTGGAGTCAACACCTTCGAGTCCGTAGACTCTCCTCATAACGCCTCACGTCATAACGCCCGAGCGGATTTTCCTACTCGAACTAGCTACACGCTTAAACAGCCACTTCCGATCGGCTGCGTGCTTATCCTCCTGCGTCCCTCCGCATCTGATAACGACTACCAGATAGTACAGGAATATCAACCTGTTGTCCATCGCCTACGCTTTTCAGCCTGAGCTTAGGTTCCGACTAACCCCCCGCGGACGAGCCTGCCAGGGGAAACCTTAGGTTTACGGTGCATTGGATTCTCACCAATGTTTTCGCTACTCATGCCGACATTCTCACTTCTGCTTCGTCCACTAGTCCTTTCGATCTAGCTTCAACCTACAACAGAACGCTCCCCTACCCAGATAACGAATTATCTGCCGCATCTTCGGTTATATGCTTGAGTCCCGGTGTATTTTCGGCGCGGGGACACTTGACCAGTGAGCTATTACGCACTCTTTTAAGGAATGGCTGCTTCTAAGCCAACCTCCTGGTTGTCAAAGTATTCCTACCTCCTTAACCACTTAGCATATAATTAGGGACCTTAGATGGCGGTCTGGGCTGTTTCCCTCTTGACTACGGATCTTATCACTCGCAGTCTCACTCCCAGGCAGTAACATTATGGGCATTCGGAGTTTAACATGATTTGGTACCGAGTTTCTCGGCCCGCACCAAACTAGTGCTCTACCTCCCATAAGATAAACCTGAGGCTGTGCCTAAACGCATTTCGGGGAGAACCAGCTAGCTCTTGGCTCGATTGGCATTTCACCCCTAACCACAACTCATCCGCTGATTTTTCAACATCAGTCGGTTCGGACCTCCACGTAGTGTCACCTACGCTTCATCCTGGTCATGGTTAGATCGCCAAGGTTCGGGTCTATCTCATGTTACTCAATCGCCCTATTCAGACTCGGTTTCCCTGTGGCTCCGGGTATTAACCCCTTAACCTCGCAACATAAGATAACTCGCCGGCTCATTCTTCAACAGGCACGCTATCACCCTATTAATAGGGCTCTAGCTCGTTGTAAGCTAACGGTTTTAGGATCTATTTCACTCAGCTTCTCACTGTTCTTTTCGCCTTTCCATCACTGTACTCGTTCACTATCGGTCACTAGCGAGTATTTAGCCTTACCGGATGGTCCCGGCAGATTCAGACAGGGTTTCACGTGCCCCGCCTTACTCGGGAAATCTTCAAGAGATCATTTGCTTTCGATTACTGGGCTATCACCATCTATGGCACAACTTTCCAGTTGTCTTCATCTAACAAATAATTTTGTAACTCTTTGAACACTCTGCAAAGTATTCTGAAGCTCCCACAACACTCTACGCACAACGATTGCAGTCTATCACGTACGTAAAGTTTAGGCTGTTCCGAGTTCGCTCGCCGCTACTTTCGGAATCATTAGTTTATTTTCTTTTCGTCTTGTTACTAAGATGTTTCAGTTCACAAGCTTTCCTCCACGCAACCTATGTATTCAGTTACGGGTTCTAAGGTATTAACCCTAGAGGGTTTCCCCATTCGGAATCCTACGGATCAAGGCATCTTGTCAACTCCCCGTAGATTATCGCAGACATGCGCGTCCTTCATCGGCTGCTAGTACCAAGGCATCCACCATTAGCTCTTTGTAGCTTTACCTAATTATGTAGTAAACATAGCTGTATGTTCACTACAAGGTTATCATTGATGATTACGCTTACATATTATTTTGATAACAGTATTACTCTCAATATCTTTCGATATTTAAGTTTTACTACATATCCTTTACAAATTTCTTTGTAAATAATATATACGCTTATAATTCTATGTAGTTGTCAATGTACAAGTGCATTGGATATCGTATCAAATCAATATCTAATGTCAAGCTTGAAGCTTGAAAGAAGAATAGTCTAAAAACATACCTATTATTCAAATCTCCACAATAAGGAAAATAAAATTTCATTACACTTTAGAAAGAAATCCTTATTGCTTCACCGATTTCGACCTGGGATATGAAAAGTTACTACGACTTTTCGTATCTCCCTAGAAAGGAGGTGATCCAGCCACACCTTCCGGTACGGCTACCTTGTTACGACTTCACCCCAGTCACCAACCCTGCCTTAGAACGCTGCCTCCAAAAGGTTAGCTCACGTGCTTCGGGCGTGGTCGACTTCCATGGTGTGACGGGCGGTGTGTACAAGACCCGGGAACGTATTCAACGCAGCGTGCTGATCTGCGTTTACTAGCGATTCCGACTTCACGTACTCGAGTTGCAGAGTACGATCCGAACTGAGATTGGTTTTAAGAGATTTGCTCACTCTCGCGAGTTGGCTGCTCGTTGTACCAACCATTGTAACACGTGTGTAGCCCAAGACATAAGGGGCATGATGACTTGACGTCGTCCCCACCTTCCTCCGGTTTATCACCGGCAGTCTTATTAGAGAGCACTACGCCAGTATACCGACGTATGCAACTAATAACGAGGGTTGCGCTCGTTGCGGGACTTAACCCAACATCTCACGACACGAGCTGACGACAGCCGTGCACCACCTGTCTTCTGGTTCCCCGAAGGGCACTCCCTAATTTCTTAAGGATTCCATCGATTTCAAGTCTTGGTAAGGTTTTTCGCGTTGCTTCGAATTAAACCACATGTTCCACCGCTTGTGCGGGTCCCCGTCAATTCCTTTGAGTTTCACACTTGCGTGCGTACTCCCCAGGCGGGATACTTATCGCGTTAGCTACGGCACTGTAGGGGTCGATACCCACAACACCTAGTATCCATCGTTTACGGCCGGGACTACTGGGGTATCTAATCCCATTCGCTCCCCCGGCTTTCGTTCCTCAGCGTCAATAACGGCCCAGTAAAGCGCTTACGCCACCGGTGTTCTTCCTGATATCTACGCATTTCACCGCTACACCAGGAATTCCCTTTACCTCTACCGCATTCTAGCTTGCCAGTATCCAGTGCTGTACTGAAGTTGAGCCTCAGGATTTAACACCAGACTTGACATGCCGCCTACGAACTCTTTACGCCCAATGATTCCGGACAACGCTTGCACCCCCCGTATTACCGCGGCTGCTGGCACGGAGTTAGCCGGTGCTTCCTCTGTAGGTACCGTCAAAATTCGTCCCTACTGACAGACCTTTACACCCCGAAGGGCGTCATCGGTCACGCGGCGTTGCTGCGTCAGGGTTTCCCCCATTGCGCAAAATTCCCTACTGCTGCCTCCCGTAGGAGTATGGGCCGTGTCTCAGTCCCATTGTGGCTGATCATCCTCTCAAACCAGCTACTGATCATAGCCTTGGTGGGCATTTACCCCGCCAACTAGCTAATCAGGTGCAGGCTCATCCTTTAGCACCGGAGTTTTCAAGATAGCCATTTCAGGCTAGCTCATATGGGGTATTAGCAGTCGTTTCCAACTGTTGTCCCCCGCTAAAGGGCAGATTTCCTACATGTTACTCACCCGTCCGCCACTTTCCACAAGAGCAAGCTCTTGCTTCTCGTTCGACTTGCATGTATGAAGCACGCCGCCAGCGTTCGTCCTGAGCCAGGATCAAACTCTCCATTGTCAGAAAGTTTATGTCCATCGGATACCGAAGTATCCTGCTCGACTTTGCTTTATTCGTGTCCGTTAAATTTTATTTGTTGTTGAATCAACAGGTATTTATCGTTTTTAGCTATTCTATTTTCAAGGTTCAAGTTAAGATTTGAGCAATCTATCGAGGACTACTCGATACTAAACAAGCTTTTCCCAATCGAAATCAAGGAGCTTATTTAGTGGAAACTTGTTTTAGATTTTAGTCACCTTAATAGGTTTCCAACTCATCCTTTTTCTTTGACGTTACTTCATCGTAACACTTCAAATTTTATTGTCAAGTAGTTTTTTAAAATTTAATTTTTTGTTATCAATCTTAAATTTTCAACTTAGTGTAAACCATTCCAAACAAGAACTAGTTTTAAAATCTTTGGGTGCGTTTTCGGAGCTTCGGGATCAACTCCCGGCTTTTCGGTTTTCCCTCCGTGGCCCGCTGACCACTCTTATAATGTAGCTCAAAGGATTTTTAATTTCAAGCACTTTTTTTGATATTTTTTTAGATTTTTTAGGTCAATTTTCAAAACCCTTTCCACAAGAGGCTTTTCGGCTTTACATTTCTTTATAATATGTTTTTTGAAAGCGTTTTTTTACAACAAATCACTTTATTAGACGAGGCATGTTCAAATTTAATTTAATAGAATAATCATGTATCGACATGTATATTAATTAAATAAAAGGAGAATCCCCATGAAAAAAAATATACTAAATGCAGCACTGATAGGAGCAATTGTATTAGGCTGTACACAATTTTCCATGAAAGCATGCGCAAATGACATGCCTTATGAACCTGTTTTTGAAAATGTACCGATTACAGAATCCATGACAACAACAGCAAAAGCAGAACCTGCTCAAAGCACAATGACACCTGTTGCTAAAACTGCGTCTGAATCTACACCTGCTGTAAATAATGCAGCAAATGCTGCTGAGTCTGGCAATCTGCAAAGCGCATTAATGCAAATTGACGGCGCACAGGTAGAGATAAGAAACCAGTTAATACAATACAAAAGTGAATATACAAATATAGATAATCAATATAAAGCAATCAAGCAGCAAAGAAAATTGAAAGCAAAGCAAGTAAAAGAAACAGAAAAAAAGATTAAGTCTCTTGATTCAACCAAAGAAAAAATCAGAAAGAACATGAATTAGAATTTATTATTTAATATATATATACATGACAAACATCGTCTTTTATCGAGACGGTGTTTTTTATTGCAAAATAAAAAGCCGCTGTATAAAACTGCGGCTCTAATTATATCCCCAACTATTCTTGTTTGTTGATTATGAATATTTGTTTGTTATTGAGGCTGATTCCACAAAGCATCTCTAATGAATTTGCTTTTTTGAGACTCAGAGCTCAAAGCTACGTTGCTCGGTGTGAAGATAAACACGCTGTCACCGATTTTTTGTTGATTACCGTTTAATGCATGAGTTGCACCGCACAAGAAATCAACGATTCTCATTGCTTGTTCTTTATCAAGCAAGTGAAGATTCAAGATAATTGTTTTCTTTTCTTTTAACTGTTTTACGATAGAAACAGATTCTTCGTAAGAACGAGGTTCAGAAACACAAACCTCGTAACCTTTAAAGCCAGGATGGCTTACTACGTTAGAAGCCGGTGCTTGTGTTTGTTTTGATGAATACATTGGTTCTAAAGCAAGGTTGTCTGAAACAGGATATTCATCCATTTCATTTGCCATGTCTTCAAAAATATCATCTCTGCTCTCAAATCCTGATGTTAAAAACCCCACGATTGATTTAATTTTGTCTGAAACGCCTGCCAATTTTTTCTCCTCCCGATGTTATGTAAATAGCTTTCTTCCGATTCTTATCATTGTTGCGCCGTATTCTAATGCTGTCTTGTAGTCATTGCTCATGCCCATAGAAAGTTCTTTTAGCTCATATGAATATGTTGTTTGCAATTCTTCTTTTAAATCTCTCATGCCTTTAAAAAGAACCTTAAGTTCATTTTCAGCTGCAATGGGAGCTATGTTCATCAGACCTTCTACTTTTATTCCTTTTAGAGCAATTATTTGTGAGAAGTCTCTTTTCAAGTCATCAACACTAAATCCTGATTTACCTTCTTCATTAGCGTTGTTTACCTGCAAAAGAATTTTTTGAACAATACCTTTGGCCAGAGCATGCTCGCTTACAGACGTTGCCAGTTTTAATGAATCTATTGAGTGTATCAAATCAAATGACCCAACCGCTTTTTTAACTTTGTTTGACTGCAAATGTCCGATAAGATGAAAACGAGAGTTTTGTTTTATCTCTTCGGGTAAAGAGCCAAATTTTTCCAGAGCATCTTGCACTCTGTTTTCGCCAAAGTCTCTTAATCCGTCGTTATAAGCTTCTATAAGTTTGTCTGCTCCAAAGTATTTGGTGACAGCAATTATAATAGGTTTATAAGGTACAATTTCTTTTCTCAGCTCGGACAAGTTATATTCAACTGTACTCATTTGAACTTAACCCTCTTCCCAAGAAATACATATTAGTAACCATGTATACTAATACTTTATAAATTATAAAACATGTTCAAATAATGGACAAACTATTGCTAATTATTACAATACGGTTGTGTAAAAAATACACCCGAAACACATGCATGCCATGGTTTTTGCCATGTTTATAAAAAAGTCAAACCAGCTTAACATTTCTTTACAATTTACTGAAATCATAAATAAAAAAAGAGCTTTTGGATAATTTCCAAAAGCTCTTTTTTACTTCTTTTTTTACAAATTATAGATCTTCAAAAGAAGAGTGGTATTTTGTTTCATGGTCTGCAAATTTGTTTGGTCTTTCCACTGTAGGGTCAAGAGTTTCCAACAATGTCCAACCGATATCTTTCCATACAGACTGTTTTTCTTCTGTTGGAATTGGTGTGACAGGGTCTTTTGTTTTTACATCGATAATTCTTGAAACTTCTGCAGAATATCCCTGGTTGTGAATAAACTCGGGAGAGATTGTATCTTTTACGGAAATTTCAGCATTGGCAGCTGTCGCAGCAACTGTAATAACAGCCAACACCATTGCATATTTTGTCAAATTTTTCATCTGTAAACCTCGCGTTATTTAATATTATATATAGTATATTATTTTACGTTTTTAGGCAAATCCTTCTTATGCTCTATTTTATATAGATTTAATTCCCGTTTTCAATTAATTTTAACAATTCAGGTAAAATATCATTTTCAGGTACTCTTTTAATTATTTCGCCTTTTTTAAAAATATACCCTTCCTTAATTGCACCGGCAACGCCATAATCGGCATGTTTTGCTTCGCCAGGACCGTTGACAGGACAGCCCATTACTGCAACTGTAATTGGTTTATCAATATTTTGTAATGCGTTTTCTACTTTTTTTGCGAGTTCTATCAAGTTTATCTGACATCTTCCGCATGTCGGGCAAGAAACAAAATTGATACCTTTTTGTCTCAGTTCAAGAGATTTTAAAATTCCAAATCCTGCATGCACTTCTTCTACGGGATTTTCTGTCAATGATACTCTGATTGTATCACCTATTCCCTCTGAAAGAAGGGTACCAAGACCGACAGAAGATTTTATGAGCCCGCCTTTTAGGGTGCCTGATTCAGTAACACCCAAATGCAAAGGATAATCTACCATGCCTGCAATCATTCTGTAAGCATCAATAGTAGTTGGCACACTGCTTGATTTAAGAGAGATTTTAATTTTATCAAAATCGTTATCTTCAAGGATTTGAATATGCCGCATTGCACTTTTTACCATCTTTTCATGCAAAGGAATATCCATTGCAGCAAATTCTTTTTCCAAAGAGCCTGCATTGATACCGATTCTTATGGGCACGTTGTTAATTTTTGCTAGACTAACAACCTTTTTGACATTTTCATCTCTGCCAATATTACCGGGGTTGAGGCGCAAAGCATCGATTCCGTTTTCAATACACTGTATTGCCAGACGGTAGTCAAAGTGTATATCAGCTATGACAGGAATTTTTACCTGTTTTTTTATTTCTTTTACAGCTGATGCAGCGTCTTTATTAAGAACAGCAAGCCTGATAATCTCACAACCTGCATCTTCCAGCTCTTTTATCTGTTGAACAGTCGCATTTACGTCACGTGTGTCGGTATTGCACATTGATTGGACGCTTACAGGAGCATCGCCGCCTATTTTTACATCACCTATCCGGATTTGTTTTGATAATCTTCTTTTAATCATAATAAATTTATAATAGCACTAAAAATTTGTTTCAAATCTTTTTTTTTATGTCTATAATAAATATAAGTATTAGCAAGAAAAGGAAGAACAAATGCAAGCAAGAAGAGCTGCAAGAGAATTGGCTTTAATATTATTTTCTCAATTTGATAAAAAAATTACACAATATAATCAAACAGAGTTTGAAGATATTATCCTAAAATCAGTACGAACACTAACAAACAATGCTATTGATGAATTAAAAGTATCTGTCGGAGCTATCAATGCAATGAAAGAATATGTTGATACATACGAAGCAGAAAGCCCCGAAAACCTTAAACGCCCGATGCATGCCAACAATGTGCCTGTGCCCCTGCCTATGACTTCTGATTTGAGCGGAAGACTGGAAGAGCTTTTAAATATTTCAGAAAAAGTTGTGCTTGCTTTGGAAATTGCAGAAATGACAGCACTTGAGCATACCGGTGATGTAAAAAGCTATGTTGTACAAATAGCAACAGCATATAAAGAACATGCTCAAGAAATTGATTCTCTTATTCAAAAATATGCTCACGGCTGGGATTTAGACAGACTGGTGAAAATAGACAAAGATATTTTAAGAATTGCAATTGCAGAACTTCTTTTTATTGAAGGTGTACCCGTTAAAGTTGTTGTGGATGAAGCTTTAGAGCTTGCAAAAAAATATTCTACTGACGATTCATCCTCTTTTATAAACGGAATACTCGGCAAAGTAATCGATGAAAAAAAAGACCAATAAGAGTGTGATTAAAAATTATGTTTGATTTTTTTAAGAAAAAAGATGAAAACAAACCTCAAAAGCAACAAGCCGCTCAAGAGCAGAGTGAGAAAAAAAGCATTTTCTCCCTTACGTTTGAATCCTTAAAAAAAACAATTGAAAACACATCACAATCGCTTGTCGGCAATGTTGTAAAACAAATCGAAAACGAAGAAGAATTTGACGAATTTATCCTTGACGACATGGAAGAGCTGCTCATAAAAGCGGACCTCGGGGTCAACACAGCCTCCGGTATTGTTGACAAGCTACGCAAACAAAATAAAATGAAACCTTCTCAGGTTAGAGAGTACTTACAAAACGAGTTCTCATCAATATTAACCGGTGCCGGTTCAAACGAATTGAATTTTAAAGACAATGAATTGAATCTATATTTTATTGTAGGTGTTAACGGAGCAGGCAAAACAACTTTAATAGGCAAGCTGGCAAACAGGTTTAAACAGCAGGGCAAAAAAGTTCTTGTGGCAGCAGGAGACACTTTTCGTGCAGCAGCAGAAGAACAGCTCAATATATGGAGCCAAAGAGCGGGTGCGGATATTGTAAGAAATGACGGTGCAGACCCTGCATCTGTTGTGTATGATGCAATACAAAAAGCAAAAAATGAAAACTACGACGTTATTTTGGTTGATACAGCCGGCAGATTGCAAAACAAATTCAACCTTATGCAAGAGCTGTCTAAAATAAAATCAGTTATTGATAAAAATGCGCCTGACTCTTTAAGAGAATCTATACTTGTGCTGGATGCCAACACAGGCCAAAACGGGCTGTCTCAGGCAAAAGTGTTTACAGAATGTGTAAACCTTACATCAGTAGCGCTCACTAAGCTGGACGGTTCTGCCAAAGGCGGAATAATAATTGCCATTGCTAAAGAAATGAATCTGCCCGTAAAATTAATCGGTGTAGGCGAAAAAATGGAAGACCTTAAGGATTTTGATGCACAGGATTTTGTAAAAGCCCTGTTTAGCTAAGCCAGATTATTTTTTTCCAGCTCTTTTCTTATTTTGTTTAGGCCTGATTGAATAATTCTTGAAATACGTGAAGGCGAAATGTTGAAATCATCTGACAACTCACGAAGCTTTTTATCCTGAAAGAATTTTGCTTCAATTAAATCACGCTCTCTTTGGGGTAGAAGTTTCATTGCTTCTTTAATGGCATGGCTCATTTCCTGAAAAACAGCCAACTCGTCAGGGGTTTGTGAGTCATCTTTTATCTGTGTAGGATTTTCAGCCTCTGCCATTTCGTCAATAGACAAAATAGTTTTATAAACAGCTTCTCTAATATCTTCATTAGCAGTTTGTGCATCTGCATTTGAAGCACCTTCTTTTTTAGTTTTTTGAGAATACCATTTATATCTTCTTCTGACTTCATTTCTTATTGCCCACTTTATGGCTGTTGAAATATAAGAATTGTTATATTGTGTCATATCAGAAGTTGAACACAGATGATGAACAACCTGGGTGCCAATATTTACAAGCTCTGAAAAATCAATTAAATATGATGAAGAAAGTTTTTTAAACTCAATTTTGGCAATAGTTTCTATAAGCTCGTTATACTCTAACAGACTTTTTCTTATAGCCGCTTTTGTACTAATGTCCAATTTCTTCTCGCTTTTCAGTAATACTTTTGTCAAATATTTGAATCTGATATTATTTTAAATTAAAAATGCAAAAGTGTAAAATAGGCCGTTAATAATTTGTATCATTATATGTTTCAAATGCTCTGTAAGAACTGCGAACCAGCCCGGAAGCCACGATTTGCTTTATACCTGCCTGTTTTGCAAGCTGCTTAACATATTCAAAATCTTCTTCTGTATAATATTTTTCCACAGGCAAATGATGTTTTGTAGGTTGCATGTACTGGCCGACTGTTACAATATCACAGCCAACAGCATCAAGATCAAAAAAAGTCTGCTCAAGCTCATCAAAAGTTTCGCCAAGGCCTACCATTAGACCTGATTTTGTTTTCATGTTTGGATATTTTTCTTTTATGTGATTTAAAAAATCGAGCGAACGGTGATATTTGGCAAGAGGCCGTGCTTTAGGATATAGCCTTCTTACTGTTTCTATATTATGGTTAAAAACATCGGGCTTTGCGTCTGCTACTATATCAATAAGGTCGTGTATGCCTTCAAAATCCGGAGTAAGCACCTCTATTTTGATAGAAGGACACAATTTTTTTGTTTCCAAAATAACGTCACGAAAGCAATCAGCGCCTTGCAAAGGCAAATCATCACGGGTTACTGATGTTATAACAGCATATTCTAAGTTCAACTCTTTAATAGCCTGTGCAACTTTAAGAGGTTCCTTCGGGTCAACGGGCTGTGGAGTTCCGCCAGAAATGTTGCAAAAACGGCAATTACGTGTACAAATATTGCCCATTATCAAAAAAGTTGCGGTATTTTTTGCATAGCATTCTGCCTTATTTGGGCAGCGTGCAGCTTCGCACACCGTGTTGAGACATTTGTGTTTGAGTATTGAACGCACAAGTTTTGTCTTTTCTGTGTCTATGATTCCTCTTTTTAGGTAATCGGGTAAACGTTTTCTTTCCATAACTTTAGTTTAGCGCAGATATTTGTTTTTTCATATCTTAAACAGGAGGAAGACTAATTGAGCCATCTTCCAGCCCCAGCAAACTTTCAAACACGGCTTCTGAATATGTCGGATGTGCAAAAACCGTTTTCAGTGCAAGTTTGACATCAATATTACAGGTCATCATCAATGCAAACTGTTGGATTATTGATGAAGCCTCGGGCATGACAACATGCGCACCGGCTATTTTTCCGTTTTGTTCAATAACTTTTAAGAATCCATCTATTTCATCATCAGCCTGTGCTTTTCCAAGAGCAGCTACCGGAAAAGTTGATACTTTATAGTCTTCAGCGTTTAAGTCTTCTTCTGTATTGCCAACCCAGGCAATTTCCGGGCTGCCATAAATAACTGAAGGCACAAGATTTTTGTCAAAATGAACATCAACACCTTTGACAATATAATCAACAACGCCTATAGCCTGATGCTGCGCACTATGAGCAAGCTGAAGTTTGCCGTTTATATCACCAATTGCAAAAATATTTTTGTAATTGGTCTGAAAATTTTGGTTTACTTTGACAAACTTTCCGTCTTTTTCTATCTCAATACCTTCGCACACAGGCAATACAGGTTCTCTGCCTATTGCGCACAAAATCATATCCGGCTTTAACACCTGTCCGTTGGATAGTATAACGTCATGGTTTTCGATTTTTTCTATTTTTGTTTGAGTAAAATATTTTATCTTTTCTTTCTTAAACAAACGCTCCAGCCTTTTTGAAACATCTGTATCAGCTTGCGGCAAGAGCTTTGAAGCCAACTCCACAACTGTAACCGCCTTGTTAAGTCCTGAAAAAATTCTGGCCCACTCAACCCCTATTGCGCCTGAACCAACAACAAGAATATTTTCAGGCAAGGTATTGCAATTTAAAATCTGGTTTGAATTAAAAATAAATTTCCCATCACATTCAAGACCTTGAATCTGTGAAGGCTTTGAGCCTGCCGCTATTATAATATTTTTGCAGGTAAAAAGATTTTCTTCTGCTTTTATCAAGTTTTGACCAATCAGCTTTGCTTCTGCATTAATAATATTTATGCCATGGCTTTGCACCAATTTTAACAATGACTTTTGAATCTTTGTTACTACATCGTTTTTACGGCTATAAATTTTTTCGTAATCAGCCTTTGGCTGTTCTTGACCAAAGCAAACACCAAATTTTTCTGCTTTTTTCAGGTTTTTATAAAAATCAGAACAATGCAATATTGTTTTTGTAGGGATACACCCTCTGTTAAGGCACACACCGCCAAAGCAGTCTTTTTCAAACAAAACTATGCTCAAACCGTTTTGAGCTGCCCTGATTGCGGCACTATATCCGGCCGGCCCTGCACCGATAATTCCCAAGTCATATTTGTTTTCCATAATCAATCCTAAAAAAAGTATCTCCCTTCATTATAGTACAGGGAGATACTTTTTAACAATTCAATAAATATAATTAGCTGTTAGCTGTTTCTTTGCTTTTAGCAATAGCTTCTTTTACTTTAGTAGCTATTTCTTTTTGTTCTTCTGCTGTTAATTCAGCGAACATAGGCAAACTCATAACGTGTTGTGTATTGTATTCGGTTTTTGGAAGGTCACCCATTTTGTAGCCCAAGTGAGCGTGTACTTTTTGCATATGCAACGGAATAGGATAATAAAGCATTGCGCCCACACCGTTTTCTTGAAGCATTTTTTGAACAGCATCACGGTTAGGAACTTTAATAGTGTACTGGTGGTATACACAGTAAGTATCATCAAGCTCTTTAGGTGTGATAACATCTTCACAGTCTTTAAACAATTCTGTGTATCTTTTTGCAACTTCGCGTCTCATTTTGTTCCATTCGTCAATGTAATTCATTTTTACACGAAGTATTGCAGATTGAATTTCATCAAGACGGCTGTTAACACCGATTTCATCGTGGTGATATCTTACGGCACCGCCATGGTTTCTTAATGCAATCATTCTGTCTTTTAAGTAATCACTGTTTGTAACAGCCATACCGCCATCACCCATTCCTCCTAAGTTTTTGGTGGGGAAGAAGCTGTAAGCACCGATATCACCGAAAGAACCTACTTTTTTACCTTTGTACTCTGCACCAACAGCCTGGCAGCAGTCTTCGATTACATAAAGGTTGTGGCGTTTTGCAATATCCATGATTACATCCATATCAGCAGGCTGGCCGTAAAGGTGTACAGGCATAATAGCTTTTGTTTTTGGTGTAATTTTATCTTCAATTTGTGTAACGTCCATATTGAAAGTATCAGGATCAATATCAACAAACACAGGAGTTGCACCGACAATTTCAATAGATTCTGTAGTAGCAACAAATGTGAAAGCAACAGTGATAACTTCGTCGCCTTTGCCTATATCAAGAGCACGCAAAGCAAGGTGAAGAGCATCAGTCCCGGAGTTAAGTCCGATAGCATGTTTTGTTCCTACATAAGATGCAATTTCGCTTTCAAGCGCTTTTGTGTTTGGCCCGAGAATATAAGCACCGGAGCGCAAAACATCAACAACAGCTTTTTCAATTTCCTCGCCTGTTTGTTTGTATTGTCTTTTTAAATCAACTATAGGAATCATATAAATCTCCTTTTCCTCATACTTTCTAATCTATTATTCAATTCTACCACCTATAAAAAGGGTCTTTATAAAATCTTTACAAGAAAAGAGTCCCCTTATATAATTATATATTATGGAATGCTTACAAAGAAAAAAAGAGCCAATACTCGGGTTTGAAGTGGATTTGTTTACATTTGAAGAAGCGCTTCAGTTTGTGCATCAACATCTGCAGGAAAACAAAGGTATGCACATTGTAACAATTAACCCCGAGATGATTTCAGCAGGCAACAAAGATGACGAATTCGGCAGGGTTTTAAACGAAGCTGATATGTCTATTCCTGACGGAGTGGGTATAAAAATTGCTTTGAAAATGAAAGGTATTAATCAAGAAAATATACCGGGAATTGAGTTTTCAAAAAAACTTATTGCAATGTCCGCACTCGAAGGCTTTACAATAGGGCTGCTCGGCGCAAAAGAAGAAGTTGTGCAAAAAGCAGCGCAAAATTTGAGAAATGAATTTGAAAATCTCAACATTACTTATATAAGAAACGGGTACTTTTCTGAGGATGAAGAAAACATAATTAAAGAAGAGCTAAAAGCAATAGCACCAAGAGTGCTTTTTGTTGCACTTGGTGCCCCAAAGCAGGAATTGTTGATAGCAAAACTCAAGCAAGAAATGCCCAACACTATATTCATAGGCGTTGGAGGAAGTTTTGATGTTTGGTCTGGGATGGTAAAAAGAGCTCCTGAAATCTACCAAAAAATGGGACTGGAGTGGTTGTACAGAACTGTTAAAGAACCATCAAGATTTAAAAGGATTTTTCCGGCTTTGCCATTGTTCCTTATTCAGGTTATAATAGAGACCGTACACGAAAATTTGGTAAAATAATATGATTCAATTAAGAGGTGTTACTAAAAAATATAAAAACAATTACGCATTGAAAAATGTTAATTTAGACATCATGTCTGGAGAATTTGTTTTTATTACGGGTTCATCAGGTGCAGGGAAATCCACTTTGATGAAACTTTTATATAAAGAAGAAACACCAACTACAGGCAGTGTAATGATTGGCGGTATCAATATAGCAAACCTTCCGTCTGAAAAGGTGCCTAACCTCAGAAGATGTATGGGGATTGTTTTCCAAGATTACAAACTTTTAATGAACCAGAGCGTATATGACAACTGCGCTTACGTAATAAGAACACTCGGTATGAGCTCAAAAGAGATTGAAGCTCGCGTAACCGGGGCATTAAAAGTAGTAGGGCTCCTTGAAAAAATGAAAGCAAAACCAACAGAGCTCTCAGGTGGTGAACAGCAAAGAGTATCGATTGCAAGAGCAATCGTAAACGGCCCGCCGCTACTGATTGCAGACGAGCCTACTGGTAACCTTGACCCCAAAAACTCTATGGAAATCATGCAGATTTTGGAACAAATTAATCAAAAAGGTATCACGGTACTTGTTTCCACACACGACCATGCAATGGTAGATTATTTCAGAAAAAGAGTGCTGACTCTTGAAGGTGGCCAAATAATAAGAGACGTACAAGCCGGTACTTACGAATAGATAATGAGTAATAAACATGAGTGATGAATCAACAAAAGCAATAATAAAAAAGAAGGTTAAAGCCCATATTCCAAAAGATTGGCTCAAAGAATTGAGAATAATCTACAGAATTACGCTTGAAACTATTTACGGTATCAAAAGAACAGGATGGATAAATATTGCCATTATTACTACAATGGCCGCTATTTTAACCATTTTTGGAGGCCTTTTCAGGTTCACAATTTCTTTAAATTCTTTTGTTCACGAGCTGGGCAACGCGTTGGAAATTTCCGTTTACATAAAATCAGATGCCAGAACAGAATCAGTAGCTCAAGAAATAAGAGGCCTCGAGCATGTGGAAAGGGTAAAAATTATCCCCAAAGAACGATCCTGGTCAGAGCTCAAAAGAGAATTTGATGTGCCGAATATGGACAACCCATTGCCAGACACTCTTCACGTTAAAGTTGATAAGCCTGAAAATATTACAACGGTTTTCAACAAAATAAAAACATATAACGGTGTAGAAGACTTAAATTATGCACAGGATATTGCTAAAAAAATGCAGTTTTTCAACAATGTTGTACACACCATTACGCTTGTTGTTGTGATACTTGTAGCTATTTTGACAATTACAATAATTAATAATACAATACAACTAGTTATCCAGTCCCGCAAAGAAGAGATTGAAATCATGCGACTTATGGGCGTGAGTAACTGGTACATAAAGATTCCGTTAATTTTACAAGGTGCTATTTACGGCTTTATGGGTGCATTGATTTCATTACTCCCCCTCAATGCGGTAAACAACGGACTTATGAAGGTTCACGAGTTCTTTATGGTTCCACCTCCGGTTCTGGCTAACAATACGGTAATTTTGGTATTATTTATCATCGCAGCTGGATGCGGTGCAGGCGGAAGTTTACTATCAATCAAGAAACATTTACAGGTATAAATTATGACAATAAACGCACAACAAGTATTGGACCAAATCAAAGAAATTCCTGCAATGCCTAATGTCATTGTTAAGGCTCTGGGTATAATTAAAGATGACCAGTCAGGTACAAAAGAACTTTCTGAAATCATGGCCTATGACCAGGCACTGACCTCTCAGGTACTCAAACTTGTGAATTCGGCTTATTACGGATTTGCACAAGAGATTACCTCTGTTAACAAAGCGCTGGCACTTTTGGGTATGACTCAGACAAAAAATATCATTATAGCTGTAGCAATGAAACCTATGCTTACTTCACAAGGCGGTCGTGATATGTGGAAGCACTCTTTAAGATGTGCTGTTGCCTGTGAGTACCTTGCGGAAAAAACAGGCGTTGTTGATACAGGAGACGCTTTTACAATCGGATTTTTACATGATATCGGCAAAATCGTACTAAACATTGTAGATACAATGACTTATCAAAAAGTTAGAACTATGGTTAAAAACGGTATGGATATTATTGAAGCCGAAAATGAAATGTTTGAAACCAACCATGCTGATATGGGCTTTTTGCTTGCAAAAAAATGGAAGTTGTCTGTTCTGCTTGCAAACTGTATAAAATATCATCATGACCCGTTATCTTCATCAATGCCGCAGGTCAGCACACTCGCTTATGCAGCTAACAAAATTTCGCACGAAGAACCTGATGTTATGGATGAAGCATTGGTAAAAGAACAATTAAATATTAGTATCAGTGAATTAATGCAATACAGAGAAGAAATTATTGCAAAAGCTAATTCTCTGTTTGCGCAACTCAATGCCGGTTAATAAAAAGATTGGATAGAATATGAAAAAGAAATTTCCTGAAGTAAAAACAGCATTTACTCTTGCTGAAACACTTCTTACATTAGCAATTGTAGGTGTTATCGCAGCTCTTACAATACCAACGCTTAAAGATTATTCTGACGAAGTCCGTTATATAACAGGAGTCCAAAAGGCTTTTGCAACAATTAATGCGGCAACAACTGCAATTGAGACAAAACATGGTGATGCAATGTTTTGGAAATTTGACCAGGATAAAACGATTAACTGGTATAGAGAAACAATGAACGTAATCCCAACAACAAATGAGCAAACCTGGGAAAGAACTTATATTGATGGAACAGAAGGATATACATTTGAGCCTTCATTTTTTACAGCAGATGGTATGGCTTGGTCAATAGGAACCGGGTTGTATCCCTGCGGAGGAGGAGCCGCACTTGTTGATATAAATGGACCGCAACCACCTAATGTAATTGGTATAGATCAACATGGTTTCAGATTGGGTACTTTATGCAACCAAAATACCAAATTAGGTGATTGGGGAGTTTATCCAATGGGTGATATCTTGCATGATGAGAACGCAAGCTGGGCTTGTACTGCTTATGTAATAAAACACAACAAAATGCCATGGATTAAAGGTATGCAAAATATCAAAACCTGCCAAGATGTTTTAGAACTAAGTAAATCAGCAGACAATCCTCAAGATTAAAACATATAACAAAAAAGCTCTATTAATATAGAGCTTTTTTTATGAATAATATTTTATTGATTAATGTCTGTCAGTCATTATGAATAAACTGATTAAGTCATTTAAAGCAACAGCCTGTTTTTTGTAATCTTGAACCTGTTTTTCAAGAGTTTTGATATTGCTTCTGTATTCCTGAATTTGAGCCATACAAGCTTTTGCACTTGTTGTAAGGCTGTCTTGGCCTTGTTGAGCTTCTTTCAAAACGCTGTT
>ENA-UESE01000488-UESE01000488.1-human-gut-metagenome-genome-assembly--contig:-NODE-488-length-48201-cov-12.875571_pt1 | contig 48201 bp, 46 predicted proteins | sample MGYA00242995_ERZ507996 | MGnify/ENA primary metagenome ERZ507996 (study PRJEB26167, sample SAMN06115489) | human gut metagenome | host: Homo sapiens | place: China:Sichuan | collected 2015-04-15...
TGGAACCAGATGTCCGAGGATATGGACGAGCTGCCCTACACCGAGGCCCGGGCGCTGACGCTGCTGTATGCCAACGCTGTGGAGTGCGAGCCTGACGGTCAGGGCCGCGTTCTGATCCCCGCCGCTTTGCGGAATTACGCAAACCTGAAAAAAACCGCCACAATCGTTGGCATGAACGCCTTTGCCGAGATCTGGGATTCCGCCACCTGGACGGAGCGGGAACGCCAGATGCTGGAAGAGGACGATATGGCCGCCGCCATGGACGCCTTGGCGCGGGCCCGTCGGAATCGGAGCTGAGCTATGGAATTTACCCACAAGCCCGTTTTGCTGGCCGAGTGCATCGAAGCGCTGCATATCCGGCCGGAGGGAATTTATGTAGACGGCACACTGGGCCGTGCGGGGCACTCAAGAGAGATCGCCCAAAGGCTCACCACCGGCCGGCTGGTGTGCATTGACCGGGACCAGGCCGCTATCGACGCGGCCCAGGAGCGGCTGGCCCCTTGGATGGACCGGGTGACGCTGGTCCACAGCAATTTCGACCGGGTCAGCGAGATCTTGGCGGAGCTGGATATTCCCGGCGTGGACGGTATGTTATTTGATCTGGGAGTATCCTCTCCTCAGCTGGATGACGCGTCCCGTGGATTTTCCTATATGCATGACGCACCGCTGGACATGCGGATGGACGCCACCGCCCCTCTCACCGCTTATGATGTGGTAAACACCTGGAGCTACGAGGAGCTGCGCCGCATTTTGTTTGAGTACGGCGAGGAGCGCTACGCCCCCGCCATTGCGAAAAGAATCGTACAGGCCCGGGAGACCGCGCCGGTCCAGACTACATTGGAACTGGCGGAGCTGATCCGCTCTGCCATGCCTGCCGCCGCGCTCCGGGAGAAACAGCACCCGGCCAAGCGGAGCTTTCAGGCCATCCGCATTGCCGTCAACGGCGAGCTGGACGCCCTGCCGCCCATGCTCAGCGGAGCCATCGACCACCTGAACCCCGGCGGCCGGCTGGCCGTCATCACCTTCCATTCTCTGGAGGACCGCATTGTGAAGCGGGCCTTTCAGGATGCCGCCAAGGGTTGCACCTGCCCGCCGGAATTTCCGGTGTGCGTGTGCGGGAAAAAGCCCAGAGTGCGGCTGGTGACCCGGAAGCCCATCGTTTCGGGAGCGGCGGAGCTGGAAGAAAACAGCCGGGCCCGCAGCGCCAAGCTGCGGGTGGTAGAAAAATGTGACCCATTTGATATTTGACTTTTAAAAAGGGACAAGCCCTTTATTGTGTGTTGATTTTGTGGAAGGGAGGGACTCTGCAATGGCGTCAGCGGCCAGAGAATACCGTTATGCGCATCGGGAATTCAGCACAAACGGGAGTCTGGCCCGGGATCTGGACTGGGCGGTCCGGGAACGGGAATTGGAACATGCCGGCGAGGTCCCTCGCCACGAGCGGACACAGGCGGCTCCGAAGGTTTATCATAAGGAACAGGTTTTGGTGCGGGAGCGTCAGGCGATCCCCGTGCTATCTGTGTTGGGGGTAACGGCTGTGGCCGTGGCCGCGGTGATGCTGCTGCTGAGCTATGTGCAGCTGACCACCTTGGCCGCCGACACCGTGGCTCTGAAAAGCGAACTGACGGTCTTGCAGGCGGAAAATGTCAGCCTGACGGCCCAGCACGAGCAGATGTTTGATATGGCCACCGTCAAGGAGGTGGCGGCTGCTGCCGGAATGGCCAAGCCCACCAGCAGCCAGATCACCTATCTGGATCTGGACAGCGAGGACAGCGCCGTGGTCTACCGGACGGAGACCCCCAGCGTTTTCAGCCGGATCTTAAGCTCCTTGCATCATGGAGTCTACGCCGTGGTGGAATATTTCGACTGAACCTGAAATAAGTATGTTGTGACACAGCGGGGAGTGAGAAGCCGGCGTCTTCTTACTCCCCTTCTTTGCTGAATTGCCCCTGAAAGGAGAACTCTATGGCATCCAATCCCCGGAGAAAAAGCGACGCGGCCCGGCGGGCCAATCAGGTCATCCGCAGCCGGACGGTGCTGGTCATGCTGCTGTTGGGCATCGTGACCTTTGCAGTGCTGTTCTGGAAGCTCTATGACATCCAGATCCGTCAGCACAGCGTATTGCAGGAAAAAGCCATCGAGCAGCAGACCCGCAGCGCGGTGGTCAACGCCTCCCGAGGCACCGTTTATGACCGAAACCTCAACACGCTGGCCATCTCCGCCACGGCGGAGGACATAAACATCTCTCCAATGCGGATTGCGGAGTTTGTGGAGAGCCAAAAGGAAAAGCAGGAGAAGGCCGCCAAGAAGGCGGCGGATAAGGGAGAGACTTACACAGCCCCTATTCTGCGGGATCAGGCCTACATCGCCAAGGGCCTCAGCCGCATTCTGGGCGTGGAACAGGAGACTCTGGAAACCCGGATGACCAAGACCAACTATGACTATTGGAACATCAAGAAGCGGGCGGATCAGACGGTTTCCGACGAAGTTCGCCGTTTCATCAACGGCGAGATCGACCCTGACGGCAATGAGGTGCCGGAATCGGATCGGGTAAAGCTTCAAGGCGTCTGGCTCCAGCCATCCTCCAAGCGGTACTACCTGTACGGATCTCTGGCTTCCGGCGTTCTGGGCTTTGTAAACTCCGACGGCGTGGGCAGTGTGGGTCTGGAGGCCAAGTACGACGATACCCTTACTGGTACTGCCGGGTATACCATCAGTGCCCGAAACGCCGCCGGCACGGAACTGATGTACAACTACGAGCAGATCTTCGATGCGGAAAACGGGCACAGTCTGGTGCTGACGCTGGATGCCAACGTCCAGATGAGTCTGGAAAACGGTCTGGAGAGTATGCTGAAAAAATACGGCGCCAAAAACGGCGGCACCGGCATCGTTATGGATGTGAACTCCGGAGCTATCGTGGCTATGGCGTCCTATCCCAACTACGATCTGAATGACTACGGCACGATTTTTGACGATGCCCTGAAGACCAAGCTGGATACGGAGCTTGCCAAGATCGACGCAAAGCGCTCCACCTATGAATCGGAGGAGGCGTATGCCGAGGCCCGGTCTGCGGCCATCAACAGCGCTGTTCAGTCCCAGTGGCGCAACAAGTGCATCGACTCCACCTACGAGCCGGGTTCCACCTATAAGCCCATTACGCTGGCGGCGGCGCTGGAGGAGGGCAAGGTGACGAAAAACTCCACCTTCTACTGTTCCGGCTCCACCCGTGTGCAGGGCTGGAACAAGGCCATCTACTGTTCCAACCACAGCGGCCACGGTCAGCAGACCCTCATCGAGGCGGTGGGCCATTCCTGCAACCCTGCCTTTATCAGCATGGGCCTGTCCGTGGGAACGGAGACCTACTACAAGTATCTGAAATCTTTCGGCCTGATGGATAAGACCGGCATCGACATGATCGGTGAGGTGAAGGGCATTTTTCAGGATGAAAAGAGCTTCAACTCTCAGGTGGTGTCTCTGGCATCCTACTCTTTCGGCCAGACCTTCAACGTGACGCCCATCGAGTTGATCCGGGCTCAGGCGGCCTGCGTCAACGGCGGCTATCTCTATCAGCCCTACATTGTGGAGCAGGTGCTGGACGAGGACGGCAACGTTCTGTCCCAGCATGACTCTACTCCAGTGCGGCAGGTCATCAGCGAGGAGACCTCCGCCATTGTCCGGGAGGCGCTGGAATATGTGGTCTCCTCCGGCAGCGGCAAAAATGGCCGGGTGGCGGGCTACCGCATCGGCGGCAAGACCGGCACCGCCGATAAGACCGGCACCAAGACCAACGACAACCCAAAGGGCGACGTGGTGGTGTCCTTCATGTGCTTTGCCCCGGCAGACGATCCCAAGTACATCATGCTCCTGACTATGGACACCCCTCGCCGTGATACCGGCACCGCCGTGTACGGCGGTACCATGGTGGCTCCCGTGGCCGGTCAGATCATGGGCGAGATCCTGCCCGCACTGGGTATTGAACCGAATTACAGCGCCTCAGAGCTGGCGGGCGCCGATGCCGCCGTGCCCTATGTGGTGGGCAAGAGTGCAGCGGACGCGAAGGCAGCTTTGAAGGCGGCGGGCTTTGCCTGTACCACCGTGGGAAGTGGCGATACCGTGACGGACCAGACCCCGGCGGGCGGCGCCATCGTGCCCAATAATGCCTCCATCGTGCTCTATCTGGGCGTGGAGAAGCCAAATGCCCCCAGCACCGTCCCCAACGTGGTAGGTAAGACCCCGGCGGAGGCCAACAAGGCCCTGACCAATGCGGGCCTCATTATGAAGGTCACCGGCGCCACCAGCACCGGCGGCAGCACCGGCAGCGTCACCGCCATTTCCCAGAGCGCGGAGGCGGGGACGGAATTGGCTGCCGGCAGCGTGGTCACGGTGCGTTTCGGCGCGAAAACCACGGACTGACCGCCCCTTACCGCACTTTTTGCCAGGTTTATGACACCATTTTCGGTATGCTTTCCGGAAAAACCTGCTACAATAGCCAAGGAGTGCTTTGTATACAGCCGCCGACTGCCCTGCGAGGGGGGCGGTGGACTTTCGTGAAACAAGACCGATCAAATGGAGGAAAACGATATGAAACTGCGGGAACTGCTCAACGGCGTCCCTGTCGCGTCCTGCGCGGTGGATCTGGAAATGGAAATCACCGGCGTCAGCTATGATTCCCGGGCCACCCAGCCCGGAGACCTGTTCGTAGCCATGACCGGCTACGCCACAGACGGCCACAAGTATATCGCCACGGCGCTGGAAAAGGGCGCGGCGGCGGTGTTGTGCCAGAATTTGCCGGAGGGGGATGGCCCTTATATCCGAACGGCGGATTCCCGCCGTGCGCTGGCGGTGATCGGGGCTAACTGGTTCGGCCATCCCGCCGAGGAGATGACCATGATCGCCGTCACCGGCACCTGCGGCAAGACCACCACCACCTATTTGCTGAAGGCTATTTTAGAGCAGGCACGGGGGGGCAAGGTGGGCCTTATCGGTACCAATCAGAACATGATCGGGCAGGAGGTCATCCCTACGGATCGCACCACGCCGGAATCCTTTGAGGTCCAGCGGCTCTTCCGGGAGATGGCGGACGCCGGGTGCGCCTATGCAGTGATGGAGACCTCCTCCCACGCCCTGTGTCTGGACCGGGTCTATGGAGTTCACTATGCGGTGGGCATCTTCACCAATCTGACCCAGGACCATCTGGATTTCCATGTAACGATGGAAAACTACTGCGATGCCAAGGCTATTTTGTTCCGGAACTGCGGCGTCGGCGTGGTGAACGGTGACGATCCGTGGACGCCCCGGCTGCTGAAGGATGCCACCTGTCAGGTGCGCACCTACGGCGTCAAGTCCGAGGCGGACCTCCGGGCGGAAAACGTGGTGCTGTCTGCCAATGGCATTGCCTTTGACGCGGTGACAAAAACCGAGAGGGTACCCATCCGGGTGAATATCCCCGGCGGCTTTATGGTGTATAATACGTTGGATGTGCTGGGGGCCGCACTGGCGCTGGGCGTTTCTTTAAAGGACAGCGCTGCTGTTCTGGCCAAGGTCCCCCATGTGCAGGGGCGGGTGGAGGTAGTCCCCACCCCCGGCAAGGACTATACCATCCTCATTGACTACGCCCACACGCCGGACAGCATGGTGAACGTGCTGCAAACGGTGAAGGAATTTGCCAAGGGCCGCACCGTGGCGGTGTTCGGCTGCGGCGGCGACCGTGACAAGACCAAGCGCCCCCGCATGGGCAAGGCGGCGGCGGACTGGTCCGATTTTGCCGTTGTCACCACCGACAATCCCCGGACCGAAGAACCTGCGGCCATCATCCGGGACATTCTGCCGGGCTTTGACGACAGCAACACCCCTTACGAAGTGGTGGAGGACCGGGTGGAGGCGATCCATTGGGCCATGGACCATGCCCAGAAGGACGATGTGATCGTTCTGTGCGGCAAGGGTCACGAGACCTATCAGGAAGTGAACCACCAGAAGTTCCACATGGATGAGCGGGAGATCGTGGCGGAGCACCTGAACAGCGGACGCTGAGGTCCGGCAGACTTTAGGCATCCCCATTTCACAAATACAGCCGCGTGTGGCGGCAAAAACACCGGCCGGATGTGTACCGGACGGTCAGCAAGAGAAAGGCCCTGACGGGGAAAGCTGTCAGGACCGGGATAAGGAGAAAGCATGAGTATCTATGTGACGTTACTGGCCGGCTGTGTGCTGACCATGATTCTGGGCAAATTCGTACTGGCGGAGCTGCGGAAGCTGAAGGCCGGACAGGAGATCCGGCAGGACGGCCCCACCTGGCACAATTCCAAGGCGGGCACCCCCACCATGGGCGGTATTGCCTTTATTCTGGGCAGCGGCATCGTGACCTTTGCCTGCGGCTGGCAGCAGATGCTGGCGGGGGACTTCGCCCATCTGTATGTGTACCTGTTCGCCCTGATTTTCGGCCTCATCGGTTTTGTGGATGACTACCGCAAGGTCCGCCAGCACCAGAACGAGGGCCTGACCGCCAAGCAGAAGTTTGTCTTACAGCTTCTGGCGGCGGTGGTGTTCCTGTGCCTGATGCGGTATGAGGGCCTCCTGACCAACGATCTCTATATCCCCTTCATCAACGTGACGCTGACAGTGAACTGGATCGTGTATCTGATCTTCGCCGCCTTCGTCATCGTGGGCTGCGTCAACTCCGTGAACCTCACCGATGGTATCGACGGTCTGGCCTCCAGCGTCACCGCTGTGGTCATGGCGTTCTTCATGGGTGCCGCTATGATCTGGAAATTTACCACGCTGGGTATTTTCTCCTCCGCCCTGTGCGGCAGTCTGCTGGGCTTTTACGCCCTGTATAACCGCCATCCCGCCAAGTGCTTCATGGGTGACACCGGCAGCCTGTTTTTAGGCGGCGCGGTGGCGGCGCTGGCCTTTGCCTTTGATATGCCGCTGGTGCTGATCCCGGTGGGGATCATCTACATTCTGGAAACTTTATCCGATATTATACAGGTTGGATACTTCAAGGCCACCCACGGCAAGCGGTTTTTCAAAATGGCCCCTCTGCATCACCATTTGGAGCGGTGCGGCTGGAGCGAGGTGAAGATCGTAACGGTCTTTGTGTCCATTACGGCAGTGTTCTGCCTGCTGGCGTATTGCGGCATCCGGGGCCGCTATCTGTAAACCGGTAAGACCTTGACTTGATTCGGAGAGAAAGGAGGAAACATCCATGACCCAGACACGGCCCCGCCGCCGTCCCCTGACCCATCAGGAGAAGCTGGCTCTTCAGGAGCGCAAGCAGCGCCGCCGGGAAAAAATGGAAGAGAGCCGGGAACTGGCAAAAGGTCCCATCGACCTGACCTTCTGTCTGCTGGTCATGCTGCTGACGGCCATCGGTCTGGTGATCCTCCTGTCCGCCAGCTTTCCCTCCGCCTATTATGAGGAAAAACCCTCCCATCACAATCCGCTGTACTACTTTGAGCGGCAGGCGGTATTTGCCATCCTGGGCACGGCCGTGATGCTGCTGGTCAGTAAATTCAACTATCAGCGGCTTCGCGGCGCGGGCAGAGCCTTGATCTATGTGTCCGTGATCTTCCTGATCCTGGTCATCATTCCCCACAACCCCATCGCGGTGACGGCCAAGGGCGCTACCCGCTGGCTGAAGATCGGTGTGCAGTTCCAGCCCTCGGAGATCGCCAAGGCGGCGGTCATCATCTACTTCGCCGACAGTATTTCCCGAAAAAAGGACAAAATGCGCAGCTTCCGCTACGGCGTTCTGCCCTACGCCTTTATTCTGGTGGTAGTGGCGGGCCTGGTGGCCGTTGAGCCCCACCTTTCCGGCGCGATCCTGATTTTGGGCGCAGGGGCGGCTATGATGCTGGTGGGCGGCATCAACTGGGTCTGGGTAGGCGCTGCCGTAGGCGCGGCGGTGAGCATGGTGTATGTGGCGCTGTTCGTCATCGGCTACAACACCTCCCGCGTCACCTACTGGCTGAACCCTTGGGCGGAGGATCCGCTGGATAAGGGCTATCAGCTCCGCCAGAGCCTCATTACCATTGGCTCCGGCGGGTTGTGGGGATTGGGCCTCGGTAAGAGTCGGCAAAAATTCCTGTTTCTGCCGGAGGAGCACAACGATTTCATTTTCTCTATCGTCTGCGAGGAATTGGGACTGGTGGGCGCGGGGATCATCATGCTGTTGTTCGCGGCGCTGATCCTCCGGGGCTACTGGATCGCCCTCCACACCCGTGACCGGTTCGGCACGCTGTTGGCGGTGGGCTTTACCACACAGCTGGCGGTGCAGGTGTTTTTGAACATCGGCGTGGTGACGGGACTGCTTCCCACCACCGGTATCTCTCTGCCGTTTTTCAGTTACGGCGGCACCGCCCTGCTTATCCAGCTGGCGGAGATGGGCGTGATCCTGAGCGTATCCAGGCAAATGAAGCCAACAAAGGCAGGGTAAACACCTGCCTCAGCGTGTCGAAAAGTTTTTTCGCCTCGCTGACACATTTTCAGAACTGTTAGTTCTGAAAATATTGGATTTTAATGGCGCAGGACACCCTTCTTGGGTTTCCCGCGCACATCCTTCCTTACCGTTTTCTTGATAGCCTTAGGCAGGGTAAACACCTGCCTTTTTGGCCTGTTTTGACATCTTTTTGGAAAGGGGCGCTGCTGGTGGAAAAGCGCATTGACCGGGTGATCTTCACCTGCGGCGGCACGGCGGGCCATGTGAACCCGGCTATTGCCGTGGCGCAGCTGATGGCGGAGAAGAACCCGCAGATCAAAATACTGTTCGTGGGGGCGGAGCGTGGCTTGGAAAAGGACCTGATCCCCAAGGCGGGATACGAATTCCGCACCGTTCACATCTCCAGCTTTCACCGCTCCCTCAAGCCGGCGGAGATCAAGCACAATCTGGTGTCCCTCTACAATATGGTCCGCTCCCCGGCAGAGGCCCGGGCTATTTTGAAGGAGTTTCGACCTGACGCGGTGATCGGCACCGGCGGCTACGCCAGCTATCCCACCGTGAAGGCCGCCGCCAAAATGGGCATCCCCACGGCGGTCCATGAGTCCAACGCCGTGCCGGGACTGACCACGGAGCTGCTGGAGCCTTACGCCGGGCGGATCATGGTAGGCTTTGAATCCTGCCGCCAGCACTACAAGCACCCGGAGAAGGTGGCCGTCACCGGCACCCCGGTCCGGGAGGACTTCTTCACCCTGACCAAGGAGGCGGCCAAGGAAAAGCTGGGCGTCAATGACGGACGGCCGCTGATCGTCTCCTTCTGGGGGTCTCTGGGTGCTTCCGGTATGAACGCCCAGATGGCGGATATGCTGGCTTTGGAGGCGGGGAAGGAGCCGTTCCACCATATCCACGGTGCGGGCAAGAGCGGATATGCTGCCGTGCTGAAGGCATTGGCGGAGAAGGGCGTGGACCTGAAGGACCACCCCTCCCTGCAGGTCCGGGAATACATCTATGACATGGCCCCGGTGATGCGGGCGGCGGATCTGGTGATCTGCCGGGCGGGAGCCTCCACCGTCAGTGAGCTGACGGCGCTGGGCGTGCCGGCCATCATGGTGCCATCCCCCTATGTGACCAACAACCACCAGGAGAAAAACGCCCGCGCGCTGGAGACCCACGGCGGCGTGGAGGTTTTACTGGAGCAGAATTCCTCCGGGCAGGCGCTGTTTCAGACGGCGGCAGGCATTTTGCATGATGATGTCCGGCGGGAAGCCATGGCGTCGGCCATGGCGGAATTGGGCATCCGGGATGCGGCCCAGCGAATTTACGAAACCGTTCAGGAGTTGCTGTAATTTACTGTTTCGGACTTTACACCGGCCCATCGCCGTGATAAAGTATCAAAGTAACCGAAAAATAGACGGCGAAAGCGCCCTGTATTCGAGAAAACGGCGGGCGTTTAGCCCTTTTGATAAAGCGGCGGCAGGAACCGAAGTTGCTCTCTCCCCATAGAATGGCCCGTGATACCATTTTCATCGGGAGGGACCAATAATATGAGCCGACTGCTGATCCGGGGCGGGAATCGCCTCCAAGGGGAAGTTACCATACAGGGAGCGAAAAACAGCGTGCTGCCCATTCTGGCAGCTACCATTCTCACCGGCGGAAGCGTGGTGCTGCGCCGCTGTCCCCGTCTGCGGGATGTGGAGGCGTCCATCCGTATCCTGCAAGCCTTGGGCTGCAAGGCCGGGTGGCGGGGGGATGTGTTGGAGGTGGACACCGCCGGAATGTCCGGCTGCGACGTTCCCGACGCGCTGATGCGGGAGATGCGGTCCTCCGTGATCTTTCTGGGGGCGATCCTGGCCCGGTGCGGGGAGGCAAGCCTCACCAGCCCCGGCGGCTGCGAATTAGGTCCCCGGCCCATCGACCTGCACCTCTCCGGCCTCCGGGCACTTGGGGCGGAGATCGACGATACCGGCGGCACCCTGCACTGCAAGGCGGCAAAGCTGACGGGGCGGGAGATCGTGCTGGGGTTCCCCTCTGTGGGGGCCACGGAAAATCTGATGCTGGCGGCCTGCGGCGCGGAGGGCGTCACGGTGCTTTCCAACGCCGCCAGAGAACCGGAAATTGAAGACCTGCAAGGCTTTTTGAATACCTGCGGCGCGGAGATCACCGGCGCGGGCACATCCACGGTGGTGATCCGGGGCGGACGGCCCCTCCACGGCGGTACTTACACCATTCTGCCGGACCGCATCGCGGCGGCTACCTACCTCTGCGGGGCGGCCTCCGCCGGGGGCGAGGTCTTTCTCCGGGACGCACGGGAGGAGCACCTCTCCGCTGTGACGGCGGTGCTCCGGGAGGCGGGGTGCGACGTGACCGGCGGCAGCGCCGGGATCGTGTGCCGCCGTACCGGACGATTGACGGCGCCCCGGCCCATCCGCACGGCTCCCTATCCCGGTTTTCCCACCGACGCGCAGGCCATTTTGATGGCGGCGCTGCTGCGGTGCCGGGGGGCGGCGGTATTCGAGGAAAACCTGTTCAGCAGCCGCTACCGCCATGTGGATGAGCTGGCCCGCATGGGAGCAGACATCCGGGTTTCCGGACGGACGGCGGTGGTGCTGGGCGTGGAGCGGCTCCACGGAGCCGCCGTGCGGTGTACGGACCTGCGTGGCGGCGCGGCACTGTGCGCAGCGGCTCTGGCAGCGGAGGGAGAGACCGCCATTTCGGACATTACCCATATCGACCGGGGCTATCAGAGCATCGAGGATGATCTGGCGGCGCTGGGCGCGGATATACGGCGGGTGGAGGAGACGGCCTCCCCCTGAGAGACAGACTGTAAAGGAGAACCACCATGGCAAGACGGAGAGGATCGGCGCGGCGGCGCAGAAGGGGAGGCAGCGGCTTCCTCTATAAGCTGCTGTCCGTATTCCTGATCTGCGGCTGTCTGGTGGCGGCCATCACCCTGTTTTTCCGGGTGGATACGGTGGTCATCACCGGGGAGAAGCGCTATACGGAGGCGGAGATCCGTCAGGCCAGCGGCGTGGAGGACGGTGACAACCTCTTTTTGCTGAACAAGTATCAGGTGATTCGGAACATCGCCGAGGCCCTGCCATATATCGAGATCGAAAACACCCGTATTCAGCGGAAGCTGCCGGACACCCTGCTGATCCAGGTGCAGGAGTGCGGCGATCCTCTGGCCTGGACGCAGGACGGGACAGTGTGGCTGATGAGTCCTGCCGGAAAGATCGTGGAGCAGACGGATACCGCCGCGGGATACCCCACCGTTGACGGCTGTGAGCTGCTGTCCCCCTCCGTAGGAACCCAGATCGCTGTGGATACGGCCTATGAGACCCGGCGGGAAAGCCTGCTGGAATTGCTGGCTGTGCTGGATGAAACGGGGGATCTGGCAAAGGTGGATGCCATCCATCTGGGAGAGGCGTCCTATATTTCTATGGACTATATGGACCGCTTTACGGTGAAAATGCCCTATCAGGCGGACTTTTCCTATAAGCTGCGGGTGCTGGAACTGGCCATCAACAGTGACAAGATCCAGGATAATATGACAGGCACCTTTGATATGCGGCAGGAGGACGGCCAGGTCATATTTGATCAGGATACCAGAAAATAAGAGGAAGCCGGGAGGGAGACGCCGAAAAAAATCGGAAACAAATCTCCGGCAACCCTTGACCTCACCGGGAAAATAGCATACAATAGATAATCATATCCCACTATGCTTGGGACACTATAACTTGTGATTTACAGGGCGGCTTGCCGCCCTTTCGTACAAAAGACAGCAGGAGGCACCGCTATGGCATTTGGATTGGAAACCGGCCCCGAGTCCGTGGTCAACATCAAGGTCATCGGCGTTGGCGGCGGCGGCAACAACGTGGTCAACCGCATGGTCCGCTCCGGCACCAAGGGTGTGGAGTTCGTGGCCGTGAATACAGATAAGCAGGCACTGAATGTTTCCAGTGCTACATACAAGATCCAGATCGGCGAAAAGCTGACCCACGGTCAGGGCGCCGGCTCCGACCCCGAGGTGGGCCGCAAGTCCGCTGAGGAGAGCCGAAACCAGATCGCCAAGGCGCTGGAGGACACCGATATGGTGTTCATCACCGCCGGCATGGGCGGCGGCACCGGCACTGGCGGCGCACCCATTGTGGCGGAGATCGCCAAGGAGATGGATATTCTCACCGTGGCCGTGGTCACCAAGCCCTTTGGCTTTGAGGGCCGCCGCCGGATGCAGCAGGCGGAGAGCGGCATTGCCGAGCTGAAGGATAAGGTGGACTCTCTGGTCATCATCCCCAACGAGCGGCTGAAACACGCCACGGATCAGAAGATCACCTTTGCCAACGCCTTTGAGATCGCCGACGATGTGCTGCGTCAGGCAGTGCAATCCATTTCCGACCTGATCCGCGACACCGGCTTCATCAATCTGGACTTTGCCGATGTGACGGCCATTATGAAGAACGCAGGTATGGCTCACATGGGCGTGGGCCGGGCTGCCGGCAAGGGCAAGGCCGAGGAAGCCGCCCGTATGGCCATTTCCAGCCCCCTGCTGGAGACCTCTATCGAGGGGGCCAAGGGCGTCCTTATCAACGTCACCGGCTCTATGGACATCGGCCTGGAGGAAGTGGAGCAGGCCGCCTCTCTGGTGCAGCAGGCCGTCCATCCCGACGCCCTCACCATCTTCGGCGCCACCTTCGACGAAACTATGGACGACGAGATCCGTGTCACCGTCATCGCCACCGGCTTTGATAAGAACCCGGCTGACGATCTGCCTAAGATCGGCACATTTGCAAAGCCTCCCGTTCAGTTGGAGGGTCAGGAGAAGGATGAGCAGCCCAAGGCACCCTTTGCACCCATTGAGCCCATTGCTCCGGCAGAGGAAAAGCCCGCTGAACCGGAGGAAGACCCCTTCGATGACATTTTCAAAATTTTCAATCGCCGGGATTGAGTGGAATTTTTAAATTGAAGCTTCTACCAGCAGACGCAGGAATTTCCTGCGTCTGCTTTTTTGCGCTTATGCTTAAAGCGTCATCGTGATCCGGCTGGCGCTGCTGCCGCTTTTTGTCGGGATTTGCTTTTGCCGCGTCGGGAAGGATAAGTCTGTCCGTGAAGCGGAACGGCGCGACATGGATGAAAAAACAGGCAGACCGCCGCAAACGGAAGAAAAACACAATACAAAACGTAGAATTTCACAAAAAAAATACGGTATGTATGTGAATTTTGCGGCCTGCCAAAGGAGTGATGACTTGTTGTATGAAGAGATCCCCAAAGGACCCCTGCGGCATGGGGCGGCACTGGTGCTGGCCCTGCTGCTGTGTACCACGGCGGCTCTGGCCGCGGAGCCTGTCCAACGCAGTCTGATCCCGGTGGGACACACCGTAGGGGTGAAGCTGTTTGCCCGGGGCGTGGTGGTGGTAAAGCTGCCGGAGGGCGGTACTCCGGCCCGGACCTGCGGCCTGAAAACCGGCGACGTGATCGTGGAGTGCGGCGGCGAGGCCGTGACCTCCACGGAGCAGTTCCAATCCCTGCTGCAAAAAAACGGAACGGACGCCACGGCATTGGAGATCAAGCGGCAGGGCAGCCCGCTGACCCTCTCTGTGGAGCCGGAACGGAATGAACAGGGCATCTGCTGCATCGGCGCGTGGATCCGGGACAGCATGGCGGGCATCGGCACCGTGACCTATTACGATCCCGCGACCGGCGCTTTCGGCGCGCTGGGACACGGGATCACCGACGGCGATACCATGGCTCTGATGCCCTTCGGCAGCGGCTCCATCCTGCCCTCCACCGTGAAGGCGGTGAAGAAGGGGAGCAGCGGCAGCGCCGGGGAGCTGCGGGGCAATTTTGACCTGTCCGGCGACCTTGGCCCCCTGTGCGCCAACACCGACTGCGGCATTTTCGGCACACTTCCGGCGGACTGCACCCTTGCGGCGGGCGAGGCTCTGCCGGTGGGCGATGCCGTGGAGGGACCGGCAACGATCCGGGCCAATGTGTCCGGGGACGAGGTGCGGGAGTATGCCGTTGAAATTTTGAAACGGCTCCCAAATGCCTCTGACGGCCGGGAAATGGTGATCTCCGTCACGGACCCGGACCTGATCGCCGCCACCGGCGGCATCGTGCAGGGGATGAGCGGCAGTCCCATTATTCAAAACGGAAAGCTGGTAGGGGCTGTGACCCATGTGCTGCTTTCCGACGCAACAAAAGGATATGGAATTTCCATGGAAACTATGCTGAACGCGGGAGAAAACGTGTAGAAAAAGTAAAATGACGAGGCGGGGAGAAATCGTTTCTCCCCGCCCTGTTCCTTTTTGGCATGGAGGCTCCCACAAACCAGAGGTCAAGCGTCCCGCTCAAAGACAAGATCCAAGTCCGTTATCTTTCCGTAATTGTTGATATTTGTGGGGATGTACCCGACATAACGATAGCCCTTTGCGGCGTATTCGTCGATAATGGCCCGGTGCGCCTCCGATCCTGCGCCCACAAACTTCCCAATGTGAATGTTGACGTACTCGTATGCTTTCACTGTTCACTCCTCCTTTGGTACGCATATCCGCACAGGCGGGTTTTCTCTAAAAGGTTTCTGTTTCCGCACGATTCACTGTGTCAGAGAGTTGTTTCGAGCGGAAATGTGCTGACTTATCCGTCGATGGAGCGGCTTAAAAACGGGACAGCTTATCGTTCAGCTTCGTGTAGATCCGCTCCCGGAACCACGGCTCGCTGGAGGCGGCCATAGCGTCCGCCGGGGAGAACCAGCCCACCCGGCTGTTCTCGTCGGGCTTGGGACGGATGGCGGCGGAGGGGTCCGCCTCTAAGAGGTAGGTGACGTTGAGATGGAGGTGGGAGGAAACGTACCGGCCGTGCTTTTCGTGGCCGTCCACCGTCAGAATTTCCAAAGAATACAGATCCTCCGACACGGGGCGGACCTCCGTGAGACCGCTTTCCTCCCGGACCTCCCGCAGCGCCACGGCCAGCAGATCCCGGTCTCCGTCGGCGTGGCCGCCCAGCCAGGCCCAGGAGTCATAGAGCCTGTGATAGGCCATCAGGACCTGCTTCCGGTCCGGGCTGACCACCCAGGCGGAAGCGGTAAAATGGGCGGCGGTATTGGCTCTGGTGTACAGATCCTCGTGGCTGTCAAGACGGCGGAGCAGCTCTTCCCGGTCCCGTTCCTCCTGCTCGTTCCACGGGCGGTAGGCGATGAGCTGTTGACGCAGAAGCTCCATAATGATCCCTCCGAAAAAAGCGTACAGCGGGAGAGTATCCGCTGTCGGATACGGTAGTTGCAGTCGACGAAAATATTTTTATATCCGGAAAAAGCGACAAAATATTTCTTGGGCTTATCATACCATATTTTGTGGAAGAAGAAAAGAACTACCACAAAAAAAGAAGACAGGCTGGACAGATTTCACCATATTTTGCGAAAAATAAGAACAAAAGAACGCGGAAAGTGCTGGAAAATAGGCTGTCTCGTGAAAAATGTCGAACGATTGTTGGAAAATTTAGCTGTGATTCATTGAAAAAGTTAGGAGAACGTGCTATTTTAAATAAAACGCGACTTGAAACCGTTAAAACCGTCGCAAATTTGGGAAAAAGGGAGTGCATTATGGATCAACGTAAGACGGTATTGCTGGCAGACGCCGGCGAGGAATTTCGCACGCTGCTGTGGGAAGAAATGGAAAAGACAGGCGAGTTTTCTGTGGAGATCGCGCGGGATGGAAATGAGATTCTGAAGCGGGTAAAGGAACGAATGCCGGATCTTCTGGTTATGGATGTGATGCTGCCGGGCATGGACGGCATCAGCGTGCTGCGGCAACTGCAGAAGCAGGGAGACGCCCCTATGACCATTCTGGTCTCCGGCTTTGTCTCCGACCGGATGCTGGCGGAAGCATCAGAACTGGGGGCGGCGTATTTTCTGCCAAAGCCTTTTGAAACGGCCGCACTGCTGGATAAGATGCGGGGCTTGTTTCTCAAAGCGCCCCAGGAGAGCTTACCCAGTCTGAAAACCATGGTGACTTCCGTGATCCATGAGATCGGCGTCCCCGCTCATATCAAGGGCTATCAGTATCTGCGGGAGGCCATCATGATCACGGTGCGGGATATGGATGTCATCAACGCGGTGACGAAGGTTCTCTATCCTGAAGTGGCCAAGCGGTTCGCCACAACGCCTTCCCGGGTGGAGCGGGCCATCCGCCACGCCATCGAGGTAGCCTGGGACCGGGGCGATTTGGAGACCTTGCAAAAATATTTCGGATATACAGTTAGTGTTTCCAAAGGTAAACCTACCAATTCGGAGTTCATCGCCATGATTGCGGACCGGCTGACACTGGAGCAGAAAAACGGAAAAGCCTGGCAGGATTGACGTCTCCGGTTCCGATGTTTGCAGAAAATTGGAAATCGGGCTTGGCAGAGAGAAAAAATTGTGTTATTCTGTTTTCCAAACGAATAAGGAAAGAAGGAAACACAATATGACATATACATTCCAGCCCCGGGGCGTCTGCTCCCGGGCCATGTCGGTAGAGGTGGACGATCAGGGCGTGATCCGTGATCTCCAGGTGGTAGGCGGCTGCAACGGCAACCTCCAAGGTATTTCTGCGCTGGTGAAGGGCATGAAGGCAGAGGAGGCCATTGCCCGTCTGAAGGGCATCAACTGCGGCGGCAGAGGCACCTCCTGCCCCGACCAGTTTGCCCGCGGACTGGAAGCGGCCATGGCGCAGAAGTAAGCACCCATTTGTGACCGCATAGGAACCGGAACGGCTTTTGCCGTTCCGGTTTTTCTTTATTGCTGACGAGGGGAAGCACCTGCCGTCCACAGTCCGCATAGAATGGGCCAGCGAAACAGAATCGCGGACCGAACGCAACAGGGGATGATGAACGATGGCTTATTCCGACCGGGAGCTGCTGGCGCGGCTGATCCAATGCGAGGCGGGCGGGGAAGGGGATACGGGAATGAAGGCGGTGGCCGGCGTGGTGATGAACCGGGTCCACGCCCGGGGCGGGGAATACGCCCGGGTGGGCCGGGGCAGCATCCGCAACATCATTTTCCAGCCCTACCAGTTCGTGTGCGCCTCCGAAACGGAACGGGGCACCTACAACCCCCAGAATATTTTCAATATGCGGCCGGAGCAGATCCACTTCGACATTGCCGACTGGGCCATCGCGGGGAACCGCATTCCCGATGTGGCAGAGTCTCTGTGGTTTTACAATCCCTTCGGCCCTCAGTGCCGGAGCAGGTTCCCCTCCGAGGTGGGCTACTGGCAGACCCGCATTGGAGATCATTGCTTTTATAATCCAACGGATGCCTATTATAGAACTTGAGAGGTGTTTTTATGCAGCGTTTCAATACTTACCAGACAGCGCCGGTCCCGTCCGGCGGGAGCGACTGGCAGGCGGAGATCAATGGCGGCGGACAAACGGAGGCAAGGAGCGTCGGTGATGCGCGCTCCTGGCAGTCACCGGAGGGATCGGAGTACGTCACCCTGCCCGGTGGACAGATGATGCCCATGGGCAATATGCCGGGGATGCGGACAGATCTGCCAGAGAACGTGATCCAGAACCCCCTCAGCGTGGAGGAGGCCCACAACGGCTCCATCAAGGCCATGCTGGCCAGAAATGAGGGAAACTATGTAGTGGCTACGTTTCTGGTGGGGACGCAGGGAACGGTTTCCTGGGAGGGAATCCTCTATGATGTGGGCAACGACTTCATCACCATTTACCAGCCGGGGCGGGAGCGGTATATCGTGACGGATATTTACGCCTTGAAGTATATCGAATTTTACGATACCCGCCGCCGAGAGCAGTGCGAGGCTATGCTGAAGCAGAACGGCCTTTGGAACCAGAGGTAAAAGTTTACAGAAGGGGATTGCGGAGAAAAAAGCACTGTGATACAATCAAATACTGTCGATAAAGTGGTAAATTCTCCGCGACGGAAAGGAAGAGTGTGCGCGGGAAACCCAAGAGGGGGAAACGGGCGATGCGCTGCCAGTGGCGGAAAGAGCGAGCCCGTTTCGAGGAAGGCCCCCGGTTTTCGGGTGCAAAGCGCACGGAAACCGGCTGGGTCAACGGTGTATTCCTGCTCCACGCGGGGCGAAAAGACTTTTTCGACACGCTGCAATCAGCACGATCAAACAAATGAGGAGGAATCCCAATGGATTTTGAAAAGCTGTCCGCAGAGAGATACTCTCTCCGGAAATTTGATACCCGCCCTGTGGAGCAGGAGAAGCTGGATCTGATTCTGGAGGCAGGCCGCAACGCTCCCACCGCCCATAACAATCAGCCCCAGCGGATCTTCGTGTTCCGGAGCCCCGAGGCTCTGGAAAAGGCAGACGCCTGCATGGACTGCCACTTCCACGCCCCTGTGGTCATCGGTGTAGGGTATGACCCCAAGGAGTCCTGGCACCGGGAACATGACGGCAAGGATCACGGCGAGATCGACGCCGCCATTGCTGTGACCCAGATGATGCTGCAGGCGGCAGATCTGGGCCTTGGCACTACCTATGTGGGTATGTTCCGGCCGGTGGATCTGGTCAAGACCTTCCCGGAGATGGAGGGATTGAACATGATCGCCATGCTGCCTCTGGGGTATCCTGCGGAGGGCGCCCATCCCGCCAAGCTCCACGGACTGCGCAAGCCCATGGAGGAACTGGTGAAGTACCTGTAACCCCTAAGAAAACACCGAGGCTTTCAAGAAAGCCTCGGTGTTGAGTCTGTCAATAAAGTAGCAGATTCTCCGCAACGGTAAGGAAGGGTGTGCGCGGGAAACCCAAGAAGGGTGTCCTGCGCCATTGAAATCCTAAGTTTTCAGAACTTTTATAAAGTTCTGAAAACTTGTTCAGCGGGGAGAAAAAATTTTTTCGACACGCTGAAACACCGAGGCTTTTAAGAAAGCCTCGGTGTTCTTTTTTTGAGATGGAGAGAAATTTGATCAGCGGTGTCTGCGGCCCCGGTAGCCTCTGCTGTAACTGCGGGCATTGCGGCCGTAACGGCGACGGCGGCTGAGACCGGTCAGCCGGAAAATCACCAGCAGCACCAGCAGTACCGCCAGCACGATGGCCACGGTTTTCACGGCGGGCTTCTTGAAAAACAGCGTTACGTTATGGCGGAACACCATAAACTTGTCCGCAGTCACATCGCTGCTGGCAAGAAGATCCACGGAAGCATAGACGGTGTCGCCGTCCCGCAGTTCCATGGTGCCCAGCTTGTCTCCGGCGGTGATGGGGGCTTCCACGGCCTCCGGCAGGGAGATGACCCGATCCAGCTCCGCTGGGTCCAGATCCCGGGGGAACAGGGACTCCACATTGTTGGCGGGATGCACCGTTACATAGTCGGTTTTGGACAGGCTCACCGGAACCTCCTGAATGATCTCCTTGTCCTCTAAAATGGTGCGGTAGGCGAAATTCTTGAAGCCGTAGTCAAAGAGGTGGGAGGTTTCGGAAAAGTTCAGCAGGTTGCCTACGCCGTTTTCCTCGATCCGCTCCGCACCCATGACCACGCTGACAAAGTGCAGTTCCCCTTCCTGGGCGGAGGAGATGAGGCAGTGCCCAGCATCGCTGGTGGAGCCGGTCTTGATGCCGTGAGCCCGCTTATCCCGGTAGCCGATGACACGCCAGGTGGACAGCAGATGGTTGGTGGTGTACAGCGTCCGCTCCTTGCTGAGATTGGTGGCGGGGATGACGGCCTTGGCGCTGTCGCAGATCTCCATGAATTCCGGATACTGCATGGCGGCCTTGGTGATAAGGTAGAGATCCCAGGCGGAGGTGTAGTGATCCGGGTCATGCAGTCCGCTGGGGTTGACGAAGTGGGTGTTCTCACAGCCAAGGGCTTTGGCCTTGGTGTTCATGGTGTCCACAAAGGTGGCGATGGAGCCGGCGTCCCACTCCGCCAGAATGTTGCAGGCCTCGTTGGCGGAGACGATGAGCATACATTGCAGAAGCTGCTTGACCGTCATGACCTCCCCGGCCTTGATCCCGGCACTGCTGCCGTCCGCATGGTAATAGGTGTCGCTGAAAGCGCTTTCAGAGGCGGTGACCTCCTGATTCAGCAGTGTTTCGTTGCCGCTGACCTTCTCCAAAATCAGCAGAGCCGTCATAACCTTGGTCAGGCTGGCAGGATAGTTTTTCTCATGGATGTTTTTGGCATAGGCCACGGCGTCGGTGTTCACGTCCGCCAACAGCGCAGCCTTGGCCTGAATGTCCGGGACCTCCAGCGCTCCGGCAGCGGGGGTGAGAAACAGCCCGGTAAGGCAGGTGCAAAGTAAAAAAACCGAGATAAAGCGTTTGAATTTCATATCTTTCTCCTGAAGAATATGGTATACTGGTAGAGACAGAAATCGTCAATGACCGTATTCGTTGTGATTCGACATTTTTAGTATATCAGATTCGTCAAAGGAGTTCAACCATGGGAGCGAAGTTAAAAGCTGTCAGAACGGAACTGATCCTTCTGGGCCTGACGGCGGTGTTTCTGGGCGGACTGCTGACGGTCTCTTACCGGGACCGGACCACCGCGGAAGTGGCGGTGACGGCGGAGCACACCCTGCCGCCGGAGGAGGTCGAGGTCACGCTAGTGGATCTGAATACCGCCGAAGCGGAGGAGCTTGCCACTTTGCCGGGGATCGGCGAGGGGCTGGCGAAGCGGATCGTTGACTACCGGACGGAGCATGGACCCTTTGAAGGCCCGGAGGGGCTGATGGAGGTCTCCGGCATCGGCGAGAAGAAGTTAGAGGAGCTGCGGGATTACATCACCGTGAGCAATGGCGCATAAAAGGAGCGGAAACTTGAAAATTTTAGTGGTGGATGACGAAAAGACCCTGGTAAAGGGTATGAAATTCAACCTGGAAAATGAGGGCTACGAGGTGGAGTGTGCCTACGACGGCGCGGCGGCGCTGGAGCTGGCCCGGGAGGGACGGTTCGACCTCATCATTCTGGATGTGATGATGCCGGAGATGGACGGGCTGGAAGCCTGTATGAAGATCCGGGAGTTTTCCAACGTGCCCATCATCATGCTGACGGCCAAGAGCGAGGACGCAGACAAGCTCATGGGTTTTGAGTGCGGCGCGGATGACTATCTCACCAAGCCCTTCAACATTCTGGAGCTGAAGGCCCGTGTCCGGGCACTGCTGCGGCGGGCCGCCGGGGTCCAGCGGAGTCAGGGAAGTCTGCTGACCGTAGGCAAGCTCACCCTGAATACCGAGGAACGGGTGGCTATTCGGGACGGGGAACCGGTGGAGCTCACCGCCAAGGAATATGACCTGATCGAGCTGCTGATGCGGAACCCCCGGCGGGTGTACAGCCGGGAGAACCTGATGAATGTGGTGTGGGGCTACACCTACGCCGGAGATTACCGCACGGTGGATGTGCATATCCGCCGCCTGCGGGAAAAGCTGGAGGAAAACCCGGCGGAGCCGGATCATATCCTGACCAAGTGGGGAGTGGGCTACTATTTCAAAGGATAAGGCTTCCAAGAGCAGGCACATGGCCCTTTGGGGCAGCCTGCAAGTCAAATTCGGACTGAGCTACATCGCCGTCATCGCGGCGGTGCTGCTTTTGCTGAACACCTATCCGCTGCTGGTCAGCGAGGATCTGGTGTTCCGCTCCAAGGAGACGAATATGACCGGCAGCGTGTCGGTGGTGGTGTATTCTCTGGCAGGTCTGAACCGGCTGAATCAGGAAAACGTGGCGGCTGCCATGGCGGTGGTGGAGGAGACGGGACTCAGCCGTGTTCTGGTGACGGACAGCGCCGGGTTGGTGCTCTACGATACCCGGGAGACCGGCAGCGCCGTTGGAAAGTACACCTTCTATTCCGAGATCGTGCAGGCATTGGAGGGATATGACGCCTTTTCCTGCTCCTACCGGGACGGGGCCTTCCGCAGCCGCACGGCCTCTCCGGTGCTGTATCAGAACCGGATCATCGGCGCGGTGTACGCCTACGAATATGACACAGAGCAGGCGGCGCTGTTAGAGGGACTGCAAAGCAACCTCCTGAAGCTGTCCGCCGGTATCGCGGCGGCGGTGGTGCTGCTGAGCATCCTGCTCTCCCGGATGCTGACCCGGAAGATTAGCACCCTGCTGACGGCCATCCGCAAGGTCCGGGCCGGTGCCTACGAGCACCGGACCAACATCTCCGGCCGGGACGAGATCGCCCAGATCGGAGAGGAATTCAACAGCCTGACGGATCGGCTTCAGACCACGGAGACCTTGCGCCGCCGGTTTGTGTCTGATGCCAGCCATGAGCTGAAAACGCCGCTGGCTGCCATCCGGCTGCTGACGGATTCCATTTTGCAGACAGACCAGATGGATATGGAGACAGTCCGGGATTTTGTGACGGACATCGGCAGCGAGGCGGAGCGGCTCAGCCGCATCACCGAGGACCTGCTGCGCCTGACCCGGCTGGACAGCGACCTTCTGGACGCACCGGAGACGGTGGAGGTGGCTCCGGTGCTGGAACAGGTCATGCGGATGATGAGCCTGCTGGCCCAGAAGAAGGGCACGGAGCTGACCTACCGCATGGAGGAAAACTGCCGGGTGTCGGCCACCAAGGGGGAAGTCCATCAGGTGATCTACAACCTGACGGATAACGCCGTGAAATACAGCGGCAAAAACGGTAAGGTCCGGGTGGAACTGCGACATGAGGACCATGACGTGGTGCTGACGGTGGCGGATAACGGCCCCGGCATCCCGGAGGAGGATCTGCCAAAGGTGTTCGAGCGGTTTTACCGGGTGGACAAGGCTCGTTCCCGTGCCGCAGGCGGCACTGGTCTGGGACTTTCCATCGTTCAGGATACGGTGAAAAAACGGGGTGGTATGGTTTCTGCTGCCAACCGGCCCAATGGCGGTGCGGTATTCACCGTTCGCTGGCCTGAGGCGGAAGGAGGCGATCACTCATGAAAAAACGCTGGATCGCCATTGCGCTACTGGCCGTGCTGCTGATGGGGATCGGCGGTGCCATCGGGAAAGTCGGCGTCCGCCAGGAGAGCGACGGCAGCGCCTATGCGTTGTATTTTGTGGAGCGGGATCTGCGTTCCGCCGATGGCGGAGACGCCCTCCGGTCCGAGGAACGGACATTAGAGGACAGCGGCCTCTCTACGGAGGAACTGGCGGCAGCGCTGGTGACGGAGCTGTTGAAGGGTCCGGCAGACCCCACGTTGAAAAGCCCGTTCCCAAAGGGAACAGCCCTGCTTTCCGCAGAGCAGAAGGGAACGGAGCTGCGGGTGGATCTCTCTGCGGCTTACAGCACCCTTTCCGGCGTGGGACTGTCTCTGGCGGACTATGCCATTACCCTGACGCTGACGCAGCTGCCGGACGTGGCCCGTGTGCGGATCACCGTGGCGGGCCGGGAGCTGGACTACCGCAGCCGGCAGGTGTTTTTGGCCCGTGACATTCTGACCGTCCCAAAGGAGGACGTGGTGGGCACTGTGGACGCTTCCCTGTACTTTGTGAACGGCGATGGCGCGCTGACGGCGGAAGCCAGAACACTGAACCTCTACGAGGGCGATACGCAGGTTTCCGCCGTGGTGCGGGCACTGGAAAACGGTCCGGAGACCAAGGGCCTGTCCACCGTGCTGCCGGAGGGGTTCAAGGTCCGGAAGGTGTGGCTGGAAGAGGAGATCTGCTATGTGAGCCTGTCCTCGGCGTTGCTGGAGGGCCAGCCGGAGCCGGAGACCCTGTCTCAGGCGGTTCTGGCGCTGGAGCAGTCCTTACTGTCGCTGGAGAGTGTGGAGGAAGTGCGGTTCCTGGTGGACGGCGAACTGGCAGACACCTACGGTCCTATTGACCTGCCGTAAAGAAGAACGAAAAAAGGGCCGTCCGGAAATATGCCGGACAGCCCTTTTCTCAATCATTGAATTTGTCGATGGTAACGGTATCGCAGAACTCTGTTTTCAAGGCTTGCAGCTTGGCGAAGGTCTCCGTCCCGCAGTGGCGCTGCTGGTCCTCCGGGGTTTGCCAGGTTTCCACCAACAGAAGCGCGTCAGGGTCCTGAGCGTCCAAAAAGTAGTCGTATTTCAGGTTGCCGGTTTCGTGAATGGAGCAGGCCCGGACGCCTAAATCGGAAATGGCCTTGAAGAATTCCTCCCGCTTGCCGGGTTTGCAGTGATAGGTGACATTCCATGTGAGCATAGTGGTTCCTCCGTTAAATCAATTTTTCCATGTCCGCCGGAGTTGGGGCGGTGAAATACAGGTGAGTGCCGGTGACCGGGTGGGTCAAGGCCAGCGCGTAGGCGTGGAGAGCGGGGCGGGAGATCAGGTCCGGGTCCTCCGTGCCGTAGAGCCAGTCTCCGGCCAGCGGACAGCCGATGTGGGCCATGTGGACCCGGAGCTGGTGGGTGCGGCCCGTTTCGGGCCGTAGCTTTACGAAGGAGAGGCCATCCCGCTGGGATAAGACCTCGTAATGGCTGACGGCCCGCTGCCCGTCGGAGCGGACCATGCGGCGGACGGCAGAGGTCTCATCCCGGCCGATGGGGGCGTCGATGATGCCGGTGGGCGGCTCCGGGCAGCCCACGCACACCGCCCGGTATTCCCGGGAAAAGCCATCCGTGTGGAGGGTGCGCCGCAGGCGGTCATGGATATAGCCGCTTTTGGCCACGGCCATGAGGCCGGTGGTGCCCTTATCCAGCCGGTTTACCACATGAAAGATAAAGTCCGGCCCCCGCTGATAGGCCAGCGCCCCCGCCACGGTGGGGGTGTCCGGCAGAAAATTGGAGGCGTGGGCCGTCATGCCGGCGGGCTTGTTGAGGATCAGCAGGTGTTCATCCTCATAGACGATGGGAAGGGGCCAGTTTCCCGGCGAGGGAAGGAGCTTAGGCGGGCGCAGATCGTCAGACCGCACCGCTACCACATCCCCGGTATGGACCGGGTCCACCGTCCGGGCGTGGATGCCATTGACCCGGATGCCGTTTTCCGCACGGGTGAGCCGGGCTACGGCGTGGGTGGAGAAGTGGAGCTTCGCCTTCAAAATGTGCCGAACGCAGACGCCGTCCTCCTCCGGCGTCACGGTGTAGGTGATAACCTCCATCAGCTTTTCGCCAGATAGGTCCTGAGGCTGCCCAGCGATGCCGCGGCGTCGCCGGTTCCCAGATCATACACCGCTTGCAGCTTGTCGCTGCGGCGCTCCAGCCGCCCGATCTCAATGGGTTGGCTGGGGTGCAGTACCCACGCCTTTCCCTGCTGTTCCCAGTTCAATAGCTCCCGAAGGGCATTGTTATAGACGTTGTGGCGGTTTTTGAGCTGCTCTGCCAGCGCCGGGTAATGCTTGTACCACAGGTCGATGGGCTTGGGGTTCATGGGCTTCTTTACATAGCTTTTGTCACGGGTGAGGATCACCACCACCCGGTCAAAGCCCAGCTTTTCGGCGGCTCTGAAGGGAATGGAGTCCGCAACGCCGCCGTCCAGATACAGCTTGCCGCCGATCTTCACCGGCTGGGACACGAAGGGCATGGAGGCGGAGGCCCGGATCACGTCCATCTGGGCCATGGCGTGTTCCAGACGGATATATTCCGGCTGGCCGGTCTCCACATTCGTCACCACCGCCCAGAAGGGGACGCCGGAGGCGTCGAAGGTGTCATCGTCAAAGGGGTCCAGCTCTCGGGGGACCTTTTCATAGGCGTATTCCGTGTCTACGATGTTGCCGGTTTTCAGCAGGGGGATCAGCCCCATGTAATGATGGTCGGCGTTGAAGCGCTTGTTGTAGCGGATCACCCGTCCCGGCTGCCGGGAGAGGTAATTCACACCGAAGGCGGCCCCGGCGGACACGCCGATGATGCCGTCGAACTGGATTCCGGCGTTGTAGAAAACGTCTAAGGCCCCAGCGGTATACATTCCCCGCATGGCTCCACCTTCCAAAACAAGACAGGTTTTCATAGCTTAGCCTCCTATCGACACTTGCCGGTTTCAAAAAATTAGTATATAGTATATCACGGAAAAAACAAAACGGCAATCTCGGATTGTCGGAAAAGGAGAACCGCTATGCTTTTATCCGCGGAGCATCTGTCCATCAACTTTGGCAGCCGCCAGCTGTTGGAGGATGTGAATTTTTATCTGAACGAGGGGGACAAGGTAGGCGTCATCGGTATCAACGGCACCGGCAAGTCCACCTTTTTGAAGGTTCTGGCCGGGAAATTAGAGGCTGACGCCGGAACAATCTCCCGAAATCCCAACGTGCAGGTAAGCCTGCTGGAGCAGAATCCCCCCATGGAGGATGACGCCACCGTTCTGGAGCAGGTATTCCTGCATTTCCCCAAGGAATTCCGGGAGCTGAACGAGTACGAGGCAAAAACCATGCTCAACAAGCTGGGCCTGCCGGACTATGAGCAGAAGGTGGGGACCCTCTCCGGCGGACAGCGGAAGCGGGTGGCGCTGGCGGCGGCGCTGATCCACCCGGCGGATGTGCTGGTGCTGGACGAACCCACCAACCATCTGGACGCGGAGATGACTGCCTGGCTGGAGGACTGGCTTCGCCGTTTCAAGGGCGGACTGGTGATGGTGACCCATGACCGCTATTTTCTGGAGCGGGTGGTGAACCACATCACGGAGCTGAGCCGGGGCAAGCTGTATCATTACGAGGCTAACTATTCCAAATATCTGGAGCTGAAGGCACAGAGGGCGGAAATGGCGGAGGCCAGTGAGCGGAAGCGGCAGTCCATCCTGCGGACGGAGCGGGAGTGGATCATGCGTGGCTGCCGGGCCCGGACCACCAAAAGCCGGGACCGTATCGAGCGATATGAGGCCCTGAAAAATCAGGAGGCCCCGGAGACGGACGATACCATGCAGCTGGCGGCGGCGTCCAGCCGTCTGGGTAAAAAGCTGATCGAACTGCACGATGTCAGCAAGACCTACGAGAGCCGCACGGTTATTCGCGACTTCTCCTACAATCTGCTGCGGAATGACCGCATCGGCATCGTGGGGCACAACGGCGCCGGAAAATCCACGCTGCTGCGGCTGTTTGCGGGGGAACTGTCCCCGGACAGCGGCACGGTGGACATCGGCACCACTGTGAAGATCGGCCACTTTTCTCAGGAGGGTCGGGAGCTGGATCTGAACCAGCGTGTCTACGATTTTATCCATGACATCGGCGACGAGGTCCGCACCGACGAGGGTACCTTCACCGCCAAGGCCATGATGGAGCGGTTCCTGTTCCCCAGCGATTTGCAGTCAGTCCCCATCGGACGGCTCAGCGGCGGAGAACGGCGGCGGCTGTACCTGCTGTCCATTCTGATGGAAGCCCCCAACGTCCTGCTGCTGGACGAGCCGACCAACGATCTGGACGTGATGACCCTCTCCATTCTGGAGGACTATCTGCAGGGTTTCCCGGGTCCCATCCTCATCGTGTCCCATGACCGATTCCTACTGGATAAGCTGGCGGAGCAGGTCTTTGAGGTGCGGGACGGCGAGGTGCTGCGTTACAGCGGCAACTGGTCCGACTGGAAGGCCAAGCGGAAAGAGGAAGAAGCGCCCGCCAAGGCGGAAAAGCCCAAGGCGGCTCAGGAGCGGCCCCGGGAGCGGAAATTGAAATTCTCTTTCAAGGAGCAGCGGGAGTTCGAGACCATCGACGAGGACCTGGCGGCTCTGGAGCAGCAGATCCGGGAGTGCGAGGAAGCCCAGGGGGCCTGCGGCAGCGATTATGTGAAGCTTCAGGAATTGCAGGCTAAACAGGCGGAGCTGGAAGCCGCTCTGGAGGAAAAAACAGAGCGGTGGATGTACCTCACGGAGCTGAAGGAAAAAATCGACGCACAGTGAGTTTGCGTTAGAATGGATTCAATCAAAAGAAAAAGGAGCGGCAAAGGGCATCCCGCATAAGAACAACAAAGATATACTGTTCGGACCGCATTGAGAAGCTGCCTGCACTAATATTTAGGGCAGGCAGCTTCTTTGGCATATATCCGGTTGTCGTACTCCGCAGTCAGCTCCTGTATCGTAAAGGGACAAGTGCAGTATATTGACGAGATACTTGTTAAACCATTCCTCTGTCCAGTAACTTCCACAGTTATAGTTGTAATAGCAGAGCACCCCTATTTCATTTTGGCAATTCACCCGTTTCCGGAACGTAGCAATGACCTTATATGCCTCGTTCTTTCGAACAGCAGATCAAGGTATACAATGAACGATTTGAGCGAAGCACAAAAACATTTATGGAGACACTTGCCGATATTTAAGAGAGCTGTATTCAACCAACATCAAGTCAGGCCAATGATAGAACGTTAAAAAATAAGTATTATGATATCACATCTCAGCCTATCATCAATCATGAAATTGACTGATGGATATAGGGATCCAAAGGTCAGAAAGTCAAAAATGACTTGTGAAAAATCAGAGAAAGGCCGAAAGATGTCCCATATTGAACTGCATGATATCGTGTGTGGTCCCGTCAAGATTTGGACCTGTTGACAAAGTGGCGCGCAGATCCTTTCTGTGGTAAAATAGTTATAGGAGGGATGCAGCATGATGGGACACCAAAGCAGACAAATGGCAATGCTTTTCGTAGATATAGAGTCACTGATTCCAGAAACCCATCTGCTGCGGAGATCGAGCGGATGGTATCCTTTGATTTCATCTATGATCTTCTGGCACCATATTATCCGGCAACAGGCCGTCCATCTGTCGACCCTGTCAGTATGTTCAAAATGCTCTTGATCGGATACCTGTATGGCATCAAATCAGAGCGGCGGTTGGTGGAGGAAGTTCAGCTCAACATCGCCTACCGATGGTTTTGTGGATTTGAACTGGATGACACGATCCCAAATCACTCCACATTCAGCAAGACCAGAACACGAAAATGGCAGCAGAGCAGCCTTTTTCAGAAAGCCTTTTATGAAATAGTCAAGCAATGCATAGACAGCGGGCTGATTGACGGAGAAGCCATGGCTGCGGATGGAAGCTATATTCCGGCCAACGTATCAAGAGAAAGCTGGATCAATGTAGAAACAGAAGTTGAACAGAGTATGCAAAGCTATCTCGATTCTTTGGATGAAGAGCTTTCCAATCAGCCGGGTTTCAAAAAGCCGCCAACAAAAATTGTAAGGAAGTGCCGTACCACCAGCCAAACAGATCCAGACAGCGGTTATATCAATCACGGCAGCAAACGCGGCATCGGGTATCTGATGGAAGCAACTGTGGATTGCAAACACGGCATCTTAACAGGCGTTGATGTGTATTCTGCCAATGAGAAGGAAAGCGTCCTGATCTTGCGGCATTTGGAACGGCAAATCAATCTTGGCATCCCAATGAGCCGGCTTGCTCTGGATCGCGGATACGAAACTGGTGCTGTTCACCGGGGGCTGGAGCTTCTGGGCATTATCGGATATATCCCCGCAATTCAATTCTCCAATCCACCTGAGAAATATGGATTCTCCTACGATCCACAGCTGGACGCATTCATCTGTCCGGAAGGAGTTCCTCTTACGTACCACAGGCTAAATTGCAGCAAATCGACGGGCAAATATCTGCGTTGCTGCCAGGTCGAGGGCGATGTCTGTATGCACTGTCCAAAACGGCTGGGCTGTTTTGACAAGGCTGGAATTCGGCGCAGAGTGCTGGCCAGCAGCTGCTATCCGGCATTTTTCAGAGGGCATCAGCGCGTGGGAACTCCTGAATACCTGTCCATGATGCGGCTTCACAAAATCTGGGCCGAGGGCAGTTTCTCCGTCTTGAAACGGGAACACTGTATTTCAAGGATTCGAGAAAGGGGCATTCTCGCGGCTACGGAAGAATGCCTCCTTGCCGCCATGGCCCTAAATCTTAAGCGGATGGCAAAATGCCACCTTTCGCTATCTCACAATTTATTATTCTGCTGGAACCACTGTGGGTTTCAGCAGTTTTTTGCTTTTGTCAACAGGTCCAGATTTATGCGCAAATTTATTTGCAGGTTCCAGCTGAATGAAGTCAGCCGGCAATAGAGGCGTCGTCCAGAGCCGCCTCCAAATGCTTCATGTCCATGTACTTCTTGTTGCCCCACTGGGTGCCGGCCACATGGCGAAGCCGGGCGCCGACCAGCATCAGGGCAGAATTGCCGTCTGGGAAACTGCTATCCGGATTTTTTCAGAGGACATCAAGCAAGGGGTGGGAACGCCTGAATACCCGTCCATGCTGCGGCTTCGCAGGATCTGGACTGTGGGCAGTTTCTCCGCCTTGAAACGGGAACACTGCATTTCAAATATTAGAAAAAGGGGCATTCTTGCAGTGATGGAAGAATGCCCCTTTGCTATCATGGCTCTACATCTTAAACAGATGAGAAATGCCATTTTTTCTATCTCTAAATTTGCAACAGCCCATCAAAAGGGGTGTACCATTCGTTGAAATACCGCGACGCATAATGGCAAAAAATCATGGCTATGCCAAATACAGAACGCATATATCTTGTAAACAGGCATTATAAACAGAAGGAGTCTGTCATTCAAAAGTCGATCCGCTCTGCACAGCTATGGAAAAGTGCTGCTACGGTCAGTTGTTTGCAGTCAGTGCACTATACAGAGGATTTTTCTCGCCATCTGCCACAAGCTGAGAGAGCATCATATCCAAATGCTGAAACGCCACAGTTTTCAAATCATAGCTGCCATTTTTCAGCGCCCAGTCAATGGTGAGTCCGCGCGAAAAAATAAGCAGAGAGTTTGCGATAAAGTCCACAGGAAACTGTGCTTTCAGCTCACCGCTTGCAATACCGTTTTGCAGGATGTTCAGCAGCGTTCTATACATCACACGCTCCTGAGAGTAAAAAAAGGTATTGCCGTTATCGATTTGCTTGAACTGTCCGGAATACTGGCGCACGATAAACTGCACGCCCTTTTCCGACACATAATCATACTTTAAAGAAAATAGCTGATACAGCTGGTCGATGCTGGCGCCGCTGAGCGGTTTTTCCCGAATCGATTTAGAGATAAACTCATCGTATGCGATGTACTGTTCCTGAAAGACCGCATCCAGCGATGTGAAATAGTGGTAAAATGTACCGACGGAAATATTGGCCGCCTTGCATACATCTGTAATTTTCAGCGCCGCAAACCCTTTTTTGGTTCCCAGCTCCATGGTTTTCTTAAATATTTTCTGCCGTGTCCGCAGTGCTTGCTTTTTTCTGGAGGTCAGCTCCTGATTCTGCTTACCGGCCTGATCATTTTTTTCCAATATAGACACCCTCACAATTCCGTGCAGAGTTTTTATTGAATATATTCATATTACCTGTTATCGCACATAATTGCAACAAAAGTTTCTATGAAAAAATTCGATTCATGTTAAATTTTTCCACCAGATAAGATCTATAGGAAAAACTCTGAACAAGCTTGACATGATTTCAAAGCAATGCAGCACATGATTGGTCGCTGCTGCGATTCGATATAATAGATGCGGATCGCTGGGGAAGCCTGTTGCCTGCAGTCAAACACGCGGTCAAATACAACCCAGCCATTTCCAATACGGGACACTGATCAGAAAAGCTGTTAGAGACAGCATCTCGTATACAAAGCAGGCTTTTATTGTTCCCCGATGAGAGATGGTATTCTGCATACAGTTGAACGCCGGAAGGAATACTAAATTCTGGTAAGGCGTGAACCAGCAGAGCATAGTTGCGTAAATAACAAAGCCGATGCCCAGCGGACAGATTCCTACTGCCTGAAAAACCGGCAGCAATACTGTCATTGTCAGGGTAATGGTTGCCATCAGGGAGATCAGCAGCAGCCTTAGCAGCATAACGCTCACCGCCACTACAAGGATCAGAAGCCAGGTATTGTCCACTATGCTGAATATCGGCAGCAGCAGTTCCTGAAGCCACTTATTGATGCCAACCTGTTTCAATAGGATTCCGATGTTTAGTGCGCCGCCCAAAAATACAATCAGCGGCCACGGCACAGATGTAGATAGCTCATTGGGCTCCAACACCCCCAGAAGGAAGCAAGCCAGCGCACCGCAGAGAGAAACTGTTGTGGCATCGATGTGCAGAATATTCTCGAAGATCCATAGTAGCAGGCAGACCCCAAGAATCACGCCGATCTTCTTTTCATCCTTAGAAGGCTTGCCCATCTCATCCAGCTTCTGCCGAATATATGCCCCTGAGATTTGCCGTTTCTCACTGGGGCGGCAGGCCGTGAGGATGAATAGAAGCATTCCGCCTGCTACGATCACCAGCCACGGTAGCATGCACGCCAGCCAGTAGAGGAATGTTGCGCGCTGCTGAAGCTCCTGCGGCAAAATGGCCAGCATAGCATAGCCGTTGGTTCCTGCCGTTTTGAATGCCGGACAAAGGAAGCCGAACCCGATCACAGCGGCCAGAAACAGTCCGTATCGCCCGGAAGCCTCCGCCGGATATTCCATGGCATCCGCAACGCTGCAGGCCATGGTCGCTCCCAGGATCATCTTCGCTGTAGCGCTTGGGATCAGCGGCGAGCAGATCAGCCCCACCGTCAGCAACGCTAATACCTGGCCTAAAAAGGTGGGGGGGAAGTGCTGCATCAGCTTCAGTGCAATCCGCCGGATTAGTCCGGTACGATTTACTGCCGTCGTGATACAGAACACACCTACAAACAGCCAAACCGTGGAATTGGTGTAGGAGCTGAATGCACCGGATACATCTGTGATTTTCATTATGACCCACAGACATTGAAGCAGAAGCGCGACCATCCAGTCGCTGATGACCGCACCTGCCCACCAGCATATCGCAAGGAACACCGTACCCAGCACCATCATGGCACTGCGGCCGGTGCTGCCAACGCTTTCCGCTGCAGCCTGCAGTGCAGCCGGAGACGGCAGTACCACGCAGAACAGGATGCACAGTAATGCACCTAAGCATCCCATTATGGCCCTTTTTATAGAAATATGCCCTTTCACCAAAGCTGTCCCCCTTCGATGGAGTAAAAACAGGGCGGATCGCCGTGAGAATTCTCTGGCGATGCCGCCCCGTTCTGTTTTAGCTGCACCGATATACTGGCATCAGGTCATTACTCACACAACCATCCGCCATCCGCCGCAATCACAGCGCCGGTCACATAATTGGACGCATCAGATGCAAGGAAGATCACACTCCCGATCACATCCTCCACGCTGCCCAGCCGCCGCATGGGAATCTTGCGCACAATGCTGTTGTATACCTTTTCGTTTTCAAATTCCTTCTTGTTGATCTCTGTCACAATATAGCCGGGAACCAACGCATTGACGTTGATATTGTAGCGGGCCCATTCCATCGCCAATCCCTTGGTGACCTGAGCCAGACCACCCTTGGCCGCGAGATATGGCAGCACCAGCTTGCCGCCTACATAACCATAAACGGAGATGGTATTGATAATACGGCCATAATTCTGCCGGATCATCACCTTGCCAACAGCCTGTGCCACCATAAACGCACCGCGCAGATCCACATTCACCACGCGATCCCATTCTTCCATGGTCAGATCTTCTGCTTTTTTGGTGATTGCGGCGCCGGCGTTGTTCATCAGAATATCAATGCGGCCAAACTCCGCCATAGCCTTGTCCACCATGGCGTTGATAGCGCTCTGATCCGTTACATCCGTGGGAACCGCCAGTGCGCGGCGGCCCATGGCTCGGATTTCCTCTGCTGTGGACTCACATTCAGAAACCGTGCGGCCGACAACGACGATATCGGCGCCGGCATTGGCCAATCCGAGTGCCAGAGCATGACCAATATTTTTCGTTGCGCCAGTGACCAAGGCCACCTGCCCAGTCAGGTCAAAGGTAGGAAACTTCATATTTAATCCTCCATATGTACTTGATCAGATTGCATGATCCAGAGAGCTTTCCAGCATAGCAATATATTTCTCAAAGGTCAGCTCCTTCAGACCATTTCCAATAAAGATTCCCTGCGGGTCCAGCATGTGAATGATCTGCAGCTCCTTCTCAGTAGGTGCCTTCGTTTCCTTCAGATCATTAGATATCAGCAGCTCCCATGGAATCTCCTTTTTCACATCCTCCACCGTTACATTCGGGTGGATGCTGTCCAGCATCAGCTCCCGCGTTTCCGGATGGAACCGGAAGATGCATTTGTCCGTAATGACTGCCGCCGGACCGCCTCTTGGCAGGCCGGAGCGTTCCCGGCTGTCTCCGCCAGTAAGATAACCGGGAGAGGTGATGTAATCTACCCGTTCCAGAAAGCGCCGCCGCTGCAAAGGAATGGAAATGACAGTGCGGCCCGCACAGCTGGCGATATCGTTGGCGCCGCCGCTGCCGGGAAGCCGAGAGGCCGGGGCAAAATAATTGCCGTCCCCGAAAATCGCCGTACTGTTCAAGTTTCCGTAGCGATCGACCTGTGCGCCGCCCACCATGCCGACATCTACAAAGCCGTTCTGCTGATCGGCAAACAGCCGCCACAGCGGCATGACGGTCATGGCATTCTCGCTGCATGCGCTGTCACCAATCCCCAGGATCAGCCGCTTCGGCCGGGGCCCCAGCGCACCGCCCTCTGTGGCAATCATGGCACTGGGGGCATGGGTCTTCTGCGCCAGCAGAGCGCCCAGGAGTGGGTTGCCCACGCCGGCAAAGATCACCTCGCCGTCCTGTATCTCACGGGCAGATGCAACAATCATCAGCTCACTTAATGTGTACTCCATGTTCCCCACCCCTTAATAAACGCTGGGGTTGAACTTCTCTTCCATCTGATGGAGCTTCATGAGACGTTCAAAACCCACTTCACGCAGATATTCATTCCAGTCCTCTACACCATAGCAATAGCGCTCCATCCAGATCTCAAAGCCCTCGCGGGTTTTAAACGCCTTCATCTGCTGACTATGGAAGGGCAGGTCGTAAATGTAATCATAGGCCATGTTCCATGGATGGCTGGCAAAGGGCACTTCACACACCGCATCCACGGTGTAACCCGGAACAATGGTCAAATTCGGCGTCTTTCGGATCAGCTCCTGGTCCACCAGCTTTTCACAGGTCAGAATCGTATGCTTTGCAGCTCGGGCTATATTTTCTGCGCTGGCGGAAATGCCAAAGTACTGCCCGTTTCCAAACCGATCTGCCCGGGAACAGTGAATCAGAGCCACATCGGGCTGTGCTGCCGGCACCAAAGAAACTTTTTCCCCAGTATAGGGGGCTTCCATTTCCTGGATCCGGCTATTATATTTTGCAAAATCAGATCCGAGGAAAGACTTTGTCGGCAGGAAGGGCACCCCCATAGCGCCAGCCAGAAACCGCAGGGACATACCGTAATTGGAATACTCTTCCAATTCTATCTCCCTAGGTACCTTCTGCTCCACACAACGCCGGAAGTTATAACCAAGGCCAGCCACGGCATAAGCAATCCAAGCTACCTCCGCCTTCTTCACCAGTCCTGCGCCGATGAGAATATCTGCGGGTTCTGCAGGGCTTTCACAGATCAGCGTTAGGTTTCCGATTCGCTGCCGGGCAATCTCGTACGCATGAGCCACACACTGGGTTCCGCCCATACCGCCAAAGGCCACCGTACTTCCCTCATGAACAAACTTCTGGACAGCCTCTGTCAGGGTCATCCTCTTATCCTGTTTTTTTCTGAATTCATTTGCACCCAAGAAATTACACTTCCTTTTGTAGGAGAACCGGGATTTGCTTCCGCAAATCCCGGCCCCCAGTCTTGTTTTACACAGAGGGCATTCCTTTACAGGCACTCGATCAGGACGGCCGTACCCATACCACCGCCTGCACACAGCGTTGCTACGCCGTACTTCTGACCTCTCCGGCGCAACTCATACATCAGTGAGATGATAATACGCACACCAGTGGCACCTACCGGATGGCCAAGAGAAATGCCGCCTCCGTTAACGTTCAACTTCTCCAAGGGAATGCCCAGTTCTCGCTGACAGGCCACACACTGGGCGGCAAAGGCTTCGTTGATTTCAAAAAGGTCAATGTCTCCAATCCCAAGCCCTGCCTTCTCCAGAACTGCCCGAGTGGCGCTGATGGGGGCGATGCCCATCACCTCAGGAGGCACTCCGGTGGTAGCAACGGACACTACCCGAGCCAGTGCCTGTACGCCGCTAGCCTCCGCATAGGCACGATCCATCAGCACTACACCGGCTGCAGCGTCATTCATGCCAGAGGAATTGCCGGCAGTCACGCGGCCGTTCTCTTTAAAGGATGGGTTCAACTTTGCCAGTGTTTCCAGTGTTGTACTCCGTCTGGGATACTCATCGGTGCCATATACTATATCTCCCTTTTTGCCATGCACCGTTATAGGGATAATTTCCGCCTGAAAATGCCCTGCATCAATGGCGGCTGCTGCCCGTTGCTGAGAAAGCAGTGCGTAGCGATCCATGTCCTCACGGGTGACGTGATAGGTATCCGCCACATTTTCTGCGGTAATACCCATGGCGGGACCTACACCCAGATTCGTCAGAGAATCCCACATGGAGTCTCGCAGCTCCATATGGCCGAACTTCTGCCCATAGCGGGCGTTGAATACCATGTGTGGTGCGGTGCTCATGCTGTCAGCGCCCCCAGCAAAAATACACTTTGCTTCACCGGCCTTGATCTGGTAGTAGCCCATTTGCACTGAGGACATAGATGAGGTGCAGTTTCGATGCACCGTAATGCCCGGAACAGAATCTGGGAGGCCTGCCTTTATCAGTGCCACACGGGCCAGATTGTTCTCCTTATAGGTCCGCTGGTAGTTGCACCCCCAGATCACATCGTCCACGCAGGCAGGATCAATGCCGGAACGGAGCACCAGCTCCTTCATGATGGGGATGGACAGATCCAACGCGGTCAGGGTTTTGAACTGGCCGCCGATGGTGCCGATGGGGGTTCTGCATCCGGCGGTAATTACAATGTCGTTCATCATTTCAGTTATCCTTTTTCTGTAGACTGATGGCCGCCCGTTCAGCGGTCGGCAAAAGAGGGCTTCCGCTTCTCCAGAAACGCATGCATGCCTTCTTTCTGGTCATAGGTAGCGAACATACCGCTCCAGTTTTCCGCCTCCATGGCAACGGCCTCCGTTACAGAGGTCATCTCCATGCCGGCCAGAATTGAGTGTTTAGCAACCTCCAGTGCCGCGCGGCTCTTTTTTGCGATTTTCATCGCCATCTCCATGGCTGCTGTCAGCACGTCTCCATCGGATACCACTCGGTTTACCAGCCCGATCCGCTCTGCATCGGCTGCAGAAAGCGAACTGCCTGTAAAGATCATCTCCATCGCCTTAGCGCCGCCGATCAAACGAGGCGCACGGATGGTACCGCCTGCTCCGGGCATGATACCAAGGCCGATCTCCGGAAACCCAAGCTTTGCCGATTCTCCGCAGATGCGGAGGTCACAGGCCAGCGCCAGCTCCAGTCCGCCGCCCAGCGCATAGCCCTCCATAGCGGCGATCGTTGGCACCGGCAGTTGCACCATGCGATTATAGACTGGAGAGAATGCAAACGCCTTCGCCCCTTCAGGGTCACAGTCGGCCATTTGGGCGATATCGGCGCCGGCAGCAAAGTTCTTGCTGCCGTGAAGAATCACGCACTTGACCTCTTTTCGGGACTCGATTTCGCTGATGCATGCATCCAACTGGTCAATAAGCTCTCTGTTTAGGGCGTTCAAAGCCTCCGGGCGGTGAATGGAAACTACCGCCACAGCACCTTCATAGCGTACAGAAATCCCCATACCCTTACCCCTTCGGTGTGTAGTCGTAGAAACCCTTACCAGACTTTCGGCCATACTCGCCCTTTGCATAGTGCTCCGTCAGGCAGGCAGCTGGCAGGTCGGCCTTGTCACCGGATGTGCGGAATCGCTCCATGTAGACATTGTACTCTAGATCCAATCCGGTCATATCCAGGGTCTCAAGCGGCCCCATGGAGTGACCCAACGCCCCCTTGACGGCGGTATCAATGGCCTCTGGCGTTGCAATACCGGCATCAACCAGATAACAGGCTTCACGAGTCAGTGCGCTAAAAATCCGGTTTACCACAAATCCATAAATTTCCTTTTCAATTTTCACCGGCGTCTTGTCAATGGACTGCACAAAGCGGAACGCCGTATCAAAGGTATCCTGTGAGACGTGGGGGCCTTTCACCACTTCCACAATCTTCATCACCAGTGCCGGGTTGAAGAAGTGAACATTCAGCACGTGGGAAGGATCCTTCACCGCATGACAGAAGCGGGAACTGACGATATAGGAGCTATTGCTGGCATAGATACAGTGAGCGGGAGCGTATTCATCTAATGCCTTCAGGGACTTGATTTTGATCTTCAGAATATCGGGTACCGCATCAATAATTAGGTCTGCCTCCCCCGCGGCCTCCTGAATGTCTGAGGAGTAGTGCAAAGCTGCCTGTGCCTTTGCAGCAGCCTCAGCGGAAAGCTTCCCCTTCTGTACCCGCTTAGCAAACCAGTCATCCGCAAAGGCCTTTGCCTTTTCCAACTGGGCGGGGAATACGTCATAGGTGGTCACTTGGTAACCATGGAGTGCCACCTGCATAGCGATCTGTGTGCCCATCAGGCCCGCCCCGGATACTGTTACATGTTTGATTTCCATCTATCAGCCCTCATTCTTGGAGTCATCAATGCCGGCCAGGCGCTTGACAATATTCTTCCGCTTCTCCACATCGTAGTTGGTGCGGATACCGATTTTCTCCATGATGGGAGAACCACCGCCGTGGATACCCGCGGCCTGCTCCATACCACACCATGCAGAGACAGTGAAATCGTCTAAGAATCTGAACAGCCGGTGTTGGTTTTCCGCACTGATCTTAGGGTTGCGCATGATATACTTCTCCAGATAGGGTCGAGTCTCGGGGTTCAGCCAGTCACCCTCGAAGGGCAGAGTCGCCGCCATGCCTCCGGTGGTGGAGATAAGAATGTCATACTCATGCATAATGTTCTTACCCGCATGGAAGCGGCCGCAGTTGGTGTACATAAAGTTGGGCTCCCGCGCACCGGATGGAGTAACCTTGGAGGTGGTAGAGGCGGCAATACCCGCACCGTAGACTAGTTCGGCGGTAGCCTCCAGCTCGGCCAATTCGTCCTGAATATGGGGTGCCTTTGGCACACCGTTGTATTCCGCCACCAGTGCAGTGGCACCGATGAACACATCCGTGATGGCAGGCTTGCAGCCGCAGTAGCTGAAACGGTGGTTGTTGGCGAAGGACAGTGCCAGACGGCCGCCGAAGTCCGCCTCACCGCACATGAAGATACGCTCGTTGGGAATGAACACATGATCCAGCACAGTCATGGTGTCACAAATACCATAGTTATTATAGGGGGCTTTCAATTCAATGCGGGGATTGGGAGAAACGGGGCGGGAAATCAGAGTCACACCTTCAGCGTCGGCGGGAACCGCAAAGGCCACGGCCCAGTCGGCATCAGCTCCCTTCAGAGCGCGGGTGGGCAGCACCAGAATTTCGTCGGCATAGGGAGCAGTGGTGTTGTGGGCCTTGCAGCCGGAAACGATAATGCCGTCCTCACGGCGCTCCACAATGCGCATGTACAGATCGGGATCCACCTGCTCAGAGGGACGCTTGGATCGGTCGCCCTTCACGTCGGTCTGACCAGCATTGCCAACCAGATCGTTATCCTGATACCACGCCAGATACTTCTTGAAGCGCTCGTGGTAGTTAGTGCTATAGTGCTGATCCACCTCATAGGTAGAGACGTATAAGGCATTAATGGCATCGCAGCCCATGCATCTCTGAATGCAGCCGCCAGCCAGATGACCCAGTTCCCGGATCATGGCCTGTTTTTTCAGCAGATCGTCTGGCGTCTGATAGATATGGGTAAAGCGGTTAATCGTGTGACCGGTAAGATGAGAGGTTGCGGTAGCCAACTCCCGGAGTTCGGGATCGTCGGACATGGCAGCATCGAAAGTGATGCCCATAATGTTCTGGCCACCCAGCAGTCGAGGGTCGTTACGCTCCACCAGTTCGCCATTGATATAGACGTTTTTGCGCATGGAGTTCAGTTTTTCCTGGTATTCTTTGAATGTACGCATTCCTATGCTCTCCTATTTGTTAGTTAAAAGAAAGGGCTGGCAGTCATATGTGTTTCAAATGACTGCCGGCCCTGTTTCATCACATTCTGTCGATCAACGCTTTCTGGCCGGAAGATCAGCAATCGATCTGGGGGATATACTTCTTTTCCTGTTCGCCGATCTTGCTCATGCCAAGGAAGTTCACCAGTTCGCTGTGGTTTGCCTTCTCCAGAGGAATGCCGGCCTGCTCGTGGTTCTCTCCAACAAATTCGATAGCCTTGCGCAGAGCGGGATACATGTAGTTGATAGGCACCAGAGCGAAGTGGCAAATCTTGGGCTTGATATACTCGATGTCCTTACGGGTCAGGGAATCCAAACCGCCGCAGACCACCAGAGAAACACGACCGTCCATGGCATCCACAAACTGCTTGATATTCTCCACCATGTTGCCGCTGGCGGTATAGGACTTGCTGATGCCCTGCACCAGATCGGCACCGGCTTCCAGATACATCTGGGCGCGTCTGTTGCGCTCCTCAACATTTGTAATGTCTGTACGGGCAATGATCAGGGTGTCCTTATAAAGGCGGTTTTCCGCAGCGGCACGGATCTTACCGGCAGCCTCTTCGGCAGAAATGGTGGTGTTCAGGTCGGTGACACAGATGGGGCAGCGCTTGGGACTGATTTGATCCTCGATAACAACACCGGAAGCACCGGCTCTCTCAAAATCATTCACCGTCTTGATGGTAGTCACGGCATTGCCGTAAGCGGTATCAATATCAGCAATCAAGGGCTTGTCCAGCACATAGCACATATTGCTGACAGCATAGACGTTGTCGCTTCTGCTGTACAGCTCGGCATCAGGCAGTCCCATCGCCATAGCAGCCAGCGTAAAGCCACTGGAGAGAACGCCGTCAAAGCCATCCACTTCGTTAATAATTTTAGCGGAAATTGCGTCACCGCAGCCGCAGGTGATCACGGTTTCCTTTTCCGCCATAAGGCGGCGGAGGGTGCTTCTGTCAGTCATCATTGTAGATCATCCTTTCATAAACACAATTAGAGCACAACTATTGGAGGAATTCTCAGAAAAATGATAAGGAACATGGTTTCTTGCTAACAGTTTTTTTCATGGAGGAGGAAAGCCGGGCGGGCCGGATCAAACATGCGGGGCCGACCAGCCCGCCCGGAATGGATGGATCAGATACTGGCGTTCTCCTCGTCAGGATCCACGCCCTTATATAGAATAGTGGTGTTGCCGGTCAAAATGTTCTTAAGCAGCACAAACAGGCTTTCAACCGTCATCATCACATACGCTACCGGAGGCAGATAGTACATGAACCACACCGGCAGAGACGTAGTGCCCGCAATGAAGGTCAACTGGTCATTGGTTGCAGAGATGGCATACTTGATGGAAAATCTGCACATTAGAACATAAGCCGCAATCTCCAAAATCGGCAGAATAATGGCGTCGATCCGCTGTGCCTTCTGGGGCAAGCGGTTGGTCATTGCCACAATACGCGGCATAACACCGGAAGCCAGCGCTAAGCACATAGAAGGGAGAATCGTAAGCGGCATAATATAATAGGAAACGATTTCAAACGTGCCTATCAGCGCCGTGTTGGAAAGGTTCCGCACCAGCACATCTACGGTGATGTAGAGCATCATGACAAACACGCCCGCACCTCCCAGCGCAAGGAAGATGTTTTTGATCTTGCTGTGAATAGCATACAATTGATCCAATGTTTTCATAGCAATGATCCTCCTTTACAGCATCATACTGGGCAGGTAGGTGACAACCTGCGGGAACAACACCATCAAGCCGCCCACAATAACCGTTGCCACAAGAGCAAATATCATGGACTTTTTGAAGGGGCCCTCCACCGGGATGCCCGCTGTGCCGCACACAGAGTAGACGCACACGCCCACAGGCGGCGTCAGCTGGCCGATGACACAGCAGAAGCAGACGATGATACCGAACCACAGCAGATCCACATTCATCTGCTGCATGACGGGCAGCAGTACTGGAGTAGTCATAACGATGACGGCGGTGCCCTCCATCAGCATAAACAGGATGAAATAAACCAGAATGCAGATGCAGAGGATGATCTTGGGCTGGCTCATCAAAGGCTGAAGCAGTTCCACGAACGCGTCGGAAACCTTGCTCAAAGACATGAACTTGCCAAAGATCTTGGCGCCGATCATAATCAGCATGACCATGGCGGTAATATTCACTGTGCTTTTTGCGGAACGGATCAAAAAGTCCTTGGTCACCTTTTTCAAGCACAGCGCACAGATGAACGCCACGGTAGCGGAAACCGCACCAGCCTCGGTAGCTGTCATAAAGCCGGAATAAATGCCGCCGAAGATGGTAATGGCAATTATGCAAGCCACGGTGATAGATACGATGGCATTCTTGCGATCCACATGGACAGGCTTGAAGGTCTCCACCGGCTTGTTCTTACCCTCTCTGTTGAGGAAGAACAGGTTGCAGCCGATGAACACCAGCGTGGTCAGGATGCCGGGGATCAGGGAGGCCACAAACATCCGGCCAATGGGAGTCTCGGTGGTGATGCCGTAGACAATAATGGTTACACTGGGAGGAATAATACCGGCCAGAGATCCGGCAGAGGCAGAGGTTGCCGCCGCCAGATCGGAGCTGTAGCCCCGCTTGACCAGCTGGGGATAGGCTGCCTGCCCCAGAGCCGCAGATGTAGCCGTGCCAGAGCCGCAGACTGCGCCCAAAAACGCGCCCAGAATGCAGCAGAAGGTTCCCAGAACACCTTTGCGGCCCTTAGAGATGTTGTAGAGGATGTTGAATAGATCCTCCACAACGCCAGCCTCCAGAATCAGCTGTGCGCAGAGCACATACAGCGGAATGGTAGTCATGGAATAGGTTGCGACCGTGGTAAATGTGGTATAGCTCAAAAGGCCGGACAGCAGAGCGCTTTTTCCCAGCGCGATGATGCCCACGATGCCTACTGCCAGCAGCATGGAATGGATATACAAGCCGCCCAGCAGCAGTACAATCAGGGTAATACCGGCGATCAGTATCGCGGCACCTGTTGACATAGATTACCTCCTGTTATCTTACATTTGCGAATCGGGTGAAATGCAGAATTTACGCACCGTACTTTTCAATCAGGCCGTCCAGAGCCTCATCAACGCCGTCAATCATTTCGGCGCCGTTCTGAACCATGCAATCTCTCCACAGCTTGCAGATCTTAGCGCCGGGAACGCCGCTGTCTTCCAGCATCTCAGCATACTGAACCCAAGTATTGACACAGGCAGCGTTGACCTTGTCCTGCAGTTCCTGAGGCAGAGAGGTATACTCCACAAACTTGCCGCCCCGGCTCTCAACAGTGGCCTTGACCTCTTTGGTCTTCTCATCCCAGTAAGCGCAGCCATCGGGACGAACCCGATCGGCAGCGTCAGTAAGGATCTGCTGGTAAACCTCGGGCAGGCTGTCCCAGAAGTCCTTGCTCCAGCCCATGCCGGCGGTGAAGTGGCCAAAGCTCAGGCCTTCAATGGCATACTTGTAGAGCTCGTCCAAACCGTAAGAAGCCCAGTCAGGAATCTGCTGGAAGCCGCCGTCCGCGGTGCCGCGGGACAGGGTGTCGTACAGGTCATATGCGGTCACATTCAGAGGAGTAATGCCCAGGTCGGTGGCCAGGAACTGCTGGGGACGGCTGGAGGTACGGATAATCAGACCGGACCAGTCGCTCATGGTTGTGATATCCTTGGTGGTGGTGGAAATTGCATTTCTCGGAGGATTGTTATGGGCGATGAAGTGAACGCCGTTATCCTCGAAGTACAGCTGGTTGAAGTTCTTGCCGTCAGCGATTTCCTCTGTGCTGTTCAGCAGATCCACATATGCGTTGGACACGATCTCGGAGGTAGAGACCTTGATGGGCAGCTGAGGCACATCGCCGGCAGGGAACCGAGAGGTGTCATAGATGGGGGTCAGGGGCATAGCCACATCGGCCACGCCATCGCGCAGAGCGTCGTACTCCTTGCCGCCCTCCACCAGCTCGCCGGACATGTAGGTTTCCCAGGTGATCTTGCCATCGGACATTTCGGTGACCAGATCCATGAACGGCTGATAGAAGCCGGCATAGCAACAGTGAGTGGCGTTCAGAGCAGAGGTGCTGACAATCTTCAGAGGAGCCTCGGCAGAAACGTCATAGCCGTAGGAGTTGGGGCCAGAGGAAGCAGTAGCGTCGTTGCTGTTGTCCTGAGCGGGGGCATCAGTCTTACTACCGCCGCAGGCAGCCAGGGAAAACACCAGTGCAAGGGACAAAATCAGAGCCGTGATCTTTTTCATTTGGTTCTTCCTTTCTTGTTGTCTGTTTCATATTTTACCGGTCTCACCAGGGGATCACAATCTTTTTTCGCGGATGTAGTTAATGAGGTTCCCGCACTCCACGATGTCCTTTGTTCTTTGAGGAATAGGGATGCAAGGCAGAGTGGTTTCACCGTTGATGGTAACTTCGTTCTTGTCCCAGTCCAATTCAATGGTATCCCAGCGCTTCACAGCCTTCAGAATACCGGGGACCTCGACGAGTGCCACGCCATTGGAAACCTCGCCTTTGTAGAAGCTGGGATTGAAGCTCTCCGCAAATACGGTACGAATACCAAGGGCTCGCAGAGCCTTAAACGCAACATAGTGGGGATGCCCGTAGCCAAAATTTTCGCCGCCTACCAGCACATCACCATCCTGAACAGCGGCGGCAAAATCAGGGTCATAGTCCGTCATGCAGACCTTTTTCATCTGCTCAATATCCGTCAGGGTAATATTGGCAACACCCACAATATTATCAATGTCGTAATTGGTCTCCTTAAAGACCCAGGCAGCCCGTCCTTTGATTTTGGGAAGCATGAAAATTCCTCCTTTCTTCTTGATTTACAGAACCTTGCGGGGGTCAGTGATCTTACCGTTCAGCAGGGATGCTGCAATGGTATAGGGGCTGGCAGTATAAATATCTGCCTTGGTGCAACCCATGCGGCCGGGGATATTCAATGTGCCGGTGGACAGGGCCACCTCTCCGGGAGTCAGGGTGCCCAGCTTACCATAGCAGAAGTCGCAACTGGGATAATACACGCAGGCGCCGGCGTCGATGAGCTTGCCCATCATGCCGTTACCAGCAATTTCTTTCTGGAGCTTGACGGAAGCGGGGACCGCATAAAGCCGGGTGCCATTTGCAATGTGCTTGCCTTCCAGGACCTCCAAAACCTGACGGAAGTCACTGATACGGCCGCTTGCGCAGGAACCGACATAGCCAGCGTCAATTTTCATGCCCTCGAAGTCGGAAATCGAAACCGTGTTGGCAGAAGAAGGCGGTGCAACCAGGACAGGAGCGACTGTAGCCAAATCCAGCGTATACTCCTTGGCATAGTGCGCATCGCTGTCAGGTGTCACATGTGTGTATTCTTTACAGCCCGTACCACTGAGGAAGGCATCTGTAACGTCATCCTGTTCACAAACGGCTGTTACGGCAGAAAGGAACATGGCCTGATTGCAGAGAGTAATACGATCATCCATAGTGAGGTTTTTTAGCCCTTCGCCGCCGAATTCCAGGCACAGGGAGCAGGCGCCGGAGGGGCCAAGACGCTGAACCAGTGTGTGGAACACGTCCCGTGCGGTAACACCCTTTTCCAGCTTGCCAATAAAATTCACCCGCAATGTGCCGGGAACTACAATGGAGACCTTTCCGGTAGCCAGTGCCTCAATCACCGCGTTGCGAACACTGATAGCGCCAGCGCCGACGGAGCCAAGTGTGCTGACATGTCCATCAAAGTGGATCAACATGGTACCAGGAACTACATAGCCCTTTTCCATAATGACCTGATGGCCAATGCCTACGTCCTCCCACAGCTGAATTCCCATTCGTTTGGCAAAGCTCCGGGTTTTCACATGAACCTCGCGGCTCTTAGAATCCCCTGCAGGATTGAAATGATCGATGAAAAAAAGAAATTTATCCGGATGGGCTACGCTGGTCACACCCAGCTCATCCATCTGCTTTTCGTAGGAGTCAATGTAGCCGGGGTAATCGTATGCCACGGTCAGATCTGGTTCAAAAAGTGCTTCATCACCGGCGCGCACCGCACGGCCGAGGTTCTTAGAGAGAATTTTCTCAATAATCGTTTGACCCATAAAGGTCTCCTTTCCCACCGTTTTATCGAACATTTTCATAGAATGAATTCGATGAATGTATTTCATATATAACTCGTTTTCCCGAATTTGTCAATATCAACAGGCTAAAAAGATAAATCCCCCGATATTTTTGACTGCTTGCATAGTTTTTTGACGTTTTTTTGTGACTTTTGCTTGCGCAACGCACATTTGCTTTGCTTAATAAATCTAATAACCCGCAAAAAATAGTGTGAACAGCACCCCATCTGTTAGACAGTATGATATACTATCTAACAGATGGGGTGGCTGGATCAAGGAAGAACGGTTTCTCGATTTCAATCCGGCCATCGCTAAGGATGTTCCGAACCTTTTTGACGAGTATGTCCATTACTATAATTATGAGCGGCCAGCGGCCGCTCTGGGCTACAAGAGCCCAGTTCAGTATAAGACCGAACTGGGCTTCTAAAATTCGGCGTTTTTGGAGCGTCTACTTTTCCTTGACAGATGCATTTCAAGATGGTTTTAATTACACGCGATTTTACATGTAAAAAGGAGCAGCAAACAAGCGATACACAACGGAATTCAAAAAAGAGCTGTAGAAGCAGTGAGAGTGTATGAGGTTGGAGGGCATGGCCGCATCCAAAGCTGGGAACGCATCTATCTGGCCGAAGGTCCGGAAGGCTTTGCTGTTGAACGCCGCGGCAGCGGCTGCGGCTGCGGGCAGAGGTGGATTACTTAAAAAATTTGCAGGCCTTGGTTTTGGGAAACGAGCGACGCCGGCGCAGAAAACGCAGGTAGTTCAAAAGCTGAGGCGAAAACATTCTCTGGATATTCTTCTATCAATTGCTCAACTGTCCCGTGCGGCGTTCTACTATCATCTGAAACGGATGGATTGCCCAGACAAATACGAGGCTGCCAAAGCAGAAATCGCAGCCATCTACCACGAAAATAAAGGTCGATACGGTTACCACCGTATTACAACAGAACTGTATAGTATTTCCAAGGAGGTAGAGAAAATGTTGTCTGAAAGAATATATAAGTTCAGACGCAAGAGTGGACTTTCTCAAGAGCAACTTGCAGAGAAAATAGGCGTTTCAAGACAGGCCATATCTAAATGGGAAAGTGGAACATCAACGCCTGAATTAGAAAAACTGTTGGCATTAAGCGAGTGCTTCAACATTACTCTTGATGACCTTGTGAAGGAAAAAACAATCAATCAGGGTACAATGGAAGCACCGCCGAAGGTAGAAGATGCCAAAGTTTCGAAAGCCATAGAGATGAAGGTAGGTATTGGCCTTTGTTTGATTGGTGCTGTATGTCTAATCCTTTTCGGAGTTTTGATGGTCATGAGTCCAAGCGCAACAGAGCAACTAAATACTGCTTCGACGATTACTCTAAGTGAATCTGGCGCACTTCCCATCCTATGTGTGTTTTCGATGGTTGTAGGCCTAGTACTAATACTACGCAAAAAATGAAATGGATGGTAAAGCGTATGAAAAAGCTGAGTTATTTGTTTATTGCTATTGCAATCTTGCTATCTGACATTATGTGTTTCGTGGTTGCCTATAATTATCGTGATATGCTTTGTGGCATTGAGCACGCAGCTTATAGTGCACCCGCTAATGTTGCATTTCTTTCTGCCATTCCATTTGGCATTGGAATTATCATATGATTACTTCCTATTAGGAACACTGTAAATACAAGGCTTTTCGGAGCCTACAAATCAGAAAAAATAATATTTGATCTATCACATTACGCAAAAAGCCGTCCGGCATGAAAAACGGGCGGCTTTTTTGCGTGG
>ENA-UESE01000489-UESE01000489.1-human-gut-metagenome-genome-assembly--contig:-NODE-489-length-48159-cov-9.834429_pt1 | contig 48159 bp, 48 predicted proteins | sample MGYA00242995_ERZ507996 | MGnify/ENA primary metagenome ERZ507996 (study PRJEB26167, sample SAMN06115489) | human gut metagenome | host: Homo sapiens | place: China:Sichuan | collected 2015-04-15...
ATATGACTTGTGAAACTTAGAACTTCTTCACGAAAGAGCCTTTGCTCTGAGTGATTAGAAGTTCTTTTCACACTAATGCGCCTGTTTTCTGCGCATCCAAAGTGTCCTCCACTCTGCAGCTTTATTACCAAAATGAGGGTTGCCCATAAAGAGCAGCCCTCCATTGGTTTTCGCGCAAAATTTACTTCATTTCTTCATATACACCGTTCTTGATGACAACAACGCTGGGCTCCTTATTGGGTTCTCCGTTTGCAGACCAGGTAATACCTGTTCCTGTCAGACCATCGAAGGAAAGCTCTGTGATTGCCTTCTTTAAGCCTTCGCAGATATCGGAAACACTGTCAGCAGGTGTTACACCGCTCTTTTCAATAGCAGCCTTTACAATATAAACTGCATCATAAGCATCTGCAGCAAACTGGTTCGGTGTAATGCCGAACTTCTCTTCAAAGGAAGATACAAAGCTGGAAATCTTCGGGTCTGTGGAAGTGGAGGCAAAAGGTGTTAAGAACATCAGTCCCTCTGCAAGAGAAGAATCAAAATTGTCAACACCGCTTAAGATACCATCCATACCGTCAACACCAAAGAAAATGGGGGCATAGCCAAGGGTATTTGCCTGTGTCAGAATCAATGCTGCTTCCTGATAATAAATAGGAAGGAATACCATATCTGCTCCCGCATCCTTTGCTTTCTGAAGCTGTACAGAAAAGTCTGTTTTGTTATCAGCAGTAAATGCTTCTGCACATACTACTTCAAAAGAATAATTCTTTGACTCTGCTGCGAAATTTTCATAAATACCGGAAGAATATACATCAGAGCTGTCATAGATAACAGCCACCTTGCTTGCCAGATTATGTTCACCAACATACTGTGCGGATGCTGTACCCTGTGCAGGGTCAGAGAAACATACACGGAATGCATTGTCATACTGTGTACATGCAACAGCGGTTCCGGAAGGAGTCAGCTGGAACATATTATCTTCCTTTGTCTTTTCCTCTACCGCGATACAGGGGGTACTTGTTACACAGCCAATCAGAAGCTGTGCGCCCCAGTCCTTAATTGTATTATAGGCATTGACAGACTTTTCAGCATCATGCTCATCATCCTGGAAGTTTAACTCCAGCTTGTAGCCATTGATACCACCGGCTTCGTTAATTTCATCCACTGCCAGCTGAATTGCATTCTGGACAGCCTGACCATATGCTGCTGCTCCTCCGGTTGTAGGTCCGATACCGCCAATCTTAAAGGTATCAGAAGAACCTTTCTTCGCCTCGCTGGAACCACAGCCTGCCATGGAAAGAACCATAGCTGCAGCAACCACTGCACTTACTACTTTGTTAAATCTTTTCATAATAACTTCCTCCCTTTTCACTTCGCCAAACTGAACGGCGCAGGATTTAATGACTAATTGTATACAAGTATAATCATTATTTTTCAATCATACGCTAATCCCATTTTTTTGTCAATAAATAATTAAATTTTTCTAAAAAAGGTAAATAAAAATCAAGTTCTTTGTAAATACTGTTCCTGTGGAGATTAAATCTGCACAATTTTGCTTCTTTCCCACGCGGGATTTGTGTCTGCGCGCACCTGACCCAAACCCCTGTGTGCAAAAAAACGTGCGCAGAAATGAGGACTATGATGGGAAATAAATATCTAGACGGTACCGCGCTTACCATTGTTATCATCGGCGCAGTCAACTGGCTGTTAATCGGCCTGTTCCGCTTTGATCTGGTTGCCTTTCTTTTCGGAGATATGTCCTGGTTTTCCAGAATTGTATATGCAATCGTAGGTCTGTGCGGTCTGTATTTAATCAGCTTCTACATGCATCTGGGCAATCGCAGTGACGTTTCTTAAAGCCCGGATGTCTTGACCGGAAGCCCCGTAAAAAAGAGCGTTGCAATGACTGCGACGCTCCTTTTTACTAATCCAGCTCTACAAACTTTCCATCCCGCCAGATTCTTTCCAAATCATACAGTAGTCTGTTTTCCTTATCAAATATGTGTACAATGATATCACCAAAATCCAAAAGTATCCAGTTTGCAGTTTCATATCCTTCTGTCTGCTTTACCGGCATTCCGGCCCTTGTCAGCTTTTCCTCAACAGAATCTGCAAGCGCCTGTATCTGGCTGCTGTTGCTTCCTCCGGCAATAATAAAATAATCTGCCAGAACAGAAACATCGCTGATATCGATGACTCTGATTTCCTCTGCCTTTTTATCCTCCAACGCTGCTTTCGCCAGCTTTACCATTTCAAATACCTGTTCTTTTTCCATTCCAGTCCTCCTTTCCGGGCACGTTTTTCCATGCCGGTTCTTTTTTATAAAACATCAGTGTCTTTTCCGTTGCCGGGTCAATTTCACCCCTGCCATTTTTCAGATACACAATGGTATCCTCCAGAATCCTTATCATCGCCCTGTCCAAATCCAGAAATGCCAGTTCCCGGATTTCCGGCAGATTCGGTGCCTGCCTGCGCCCCGGTTCTATATAATCTGCTACAAATATGATTTTTTCCAGCAGACTCATATTTTCCCGTCCGGTAGTATGCCAGGCAATGGCATTGATAATATCCTCGTTCTCAATGCCATATTTTTCCTTTGCAAGATATGCTCCTACCCTGCCGTGCATCAGAAACAGATTTCTCTTTTCAAAATCAGAAAGGAAAATACCGCCCTTTTCGCAGAGTTCCTGCATCTTCTTATCCGAAAGACATTTTGCGCAGTCGTGCAGCATTCCTGCCGTCTGGGCATCTTCAATGGATGCGTGATAGCGCATGGCAAGCGCCGCCGCTGTATATGCCACCCCAAGGGTATGTTCAAAACGTCTGCCGTCCTGAACCTTCTTCATTTTTTTCCGAAGCTGCTTCATGTCACCTGTTTTCTTCATAACGATAAAGCCCCTTTTCCTCTATATAAGCCCGCACCTTTTCCGGTACCATATAGCGGATACTTTTATTTTCCCGCACCCTTTTCCTGATTTCCGTGGAGGTTATGGATAATCTTAAAAAAGGCAGTAAGATAACTTCTCCGCCAAAGCGTTCCTGTATTTCCAGAGCCTTCTTTTTCATTTCCTCCAGGTCGGAATCCTCTCTGACAGCGGCTGCCAGCTTACAGTTCTGTAAAATCTTTTCAGGTTCCTTCCATTTATCAAACATAAACAGACAATCCGCTCCGAGAATAAAGTAAAATTCCGTTTCCGGCTCTCTTTCCTTTAAGAGCTGCAGGGTTTCGCAGGTATAGGTATATCCGGTTCGTTTCAGTTCAATATCCGTACATTTTAACCGGCTGTTTCCCTCTGCCGCAAGTTCTGCCATAAAAATTCTTTCCTGACCGGAAAGAATTTTCTGCCCTGCCTTCATATAGGAAATTCCCGTGGGCATCAGCCACACCTCTGAAAGCCCAAGCGCATCCATCGCCCATTCCGATAACATCAGATGTCCTGTGTGAATGGGATTGAAGGTTCCCCCCATAATACCGATTTTCCGCATATTCTCCTCCGAAACCCGCGTCTTCCGCGTTTTTGCCTGTCAGGGAAGCTGAATTTTGGGCTTATCCTTATCCGGCTTATACAGGACAAACTTCTTTCCGATAACCTGTACCAGCTGGGAATGGGTTCTCTCTGCCACCATCTGCGCAATCTCGTCAGGGTCATCTGCACAGTTTTTCAGGACAGCCACCTTAATCAGTTCATTTTTGTTAAAGGCTTCCCCGATTGCTTCTGTCAGTTCCGGGGTCAGACTTGATTTTCCCACCTGAAAAACAGGGTTTAAGTTACTGGCAAGGCTCTTTAAATAAGCTCTCTGCTTGCTCGTCATTGTAATTTCCTCCATTATTTATAATAATCAAAGGATAATCCGTACATCCTTACGGTATCTCCATCCTGTATTCCCAGACCTTCCAGCTGCTCTAAAATACCGGTATCTTTCAGGAAATTCTGGAAGAAGGTAAAGCCCTTCTCGCTGTCCAGATTGGTATATCCCAGCATCTTTTCAATTCTGGGTCCTTCCACAACATATTCATCCGCTTCCTCATCATAAGCAACAGAATAAGGCTCTTCGGAATTCTGGAATGCTGCCAGTTCCGGGAAATATTCCTGTTCAAAGACAGTTACCTCATCAGACAATCCCTCCAGCATCTCATTGACATGATATAAAAGCTCCTTCACGCCCTTTCCGCTGACTGCCGAAATCGGATACACCGCAATTCCCTTTGGCTCAAATTCCTTTTTAATAGCATCCACAGGATTATTTTCTTCATCATAAATAGCATCTATCTTGTTTGCAGCAATCACCTGCGGGCGCTTTGCAATATCCGGATTATATGCCATAAGCTCTTTATTGATGGCATAAATATCCTCAATGGGATTTCTTCCCTCTGTTCCCGCTGCATCTACAATGTGAATGATTACCTTTGTCCGTTCAATATGGCGTAAAAATTCATGTCCCAGACCCACGCCCTCTGAGGCGCCTTCAATCAGTCCCGGAATATCCGCAATGACAAAGCCCTTTGTTCCTTCCAAATCCACAACCCCCAGATTGGGATTTAAGGTAGTAAAATGGTAATTTGCAATTTTCGGCCTTGCATTGGATACTCTGGACAGGAAGGTGGATTTTCCTACATTGGGAAAGCCTACCAGTCCCACATCCGCAATAACCTTTAATTCCAGAAACAGCTCCAGCTCCTGTGCCGGCTGTCCCGGCTGGGCATACTTGGGAGCCTGCATGGTACTTGTCGCATAATGCTGGTTTCCATTTCCGCCTTTTCCGCCCTTTAAAAGGGTAACACGCCGATTATCTCCTGACATATCCACAATTACCTGTCCGCTCTCTGCTTCCTTTATGACAGTTCCCTGGGGTACCTTGATAATAATATCCTGCCCGTCTTTTCCACGGCAGTTTTTCTTTCCACCGGGTTCTCCGTCCTGCGCCTTGTATTTTCGGACATTTCTGAAATCAATCAGGGTATTTAAGCCCTCATCCACCTCAAAAATGACATCTCCACCACGACCGCCATCTCCACCATCAGGTCCACCTGCCGGCACGTACTTTTCACGCCGGAACGAAACGTGTCCGTCCCCGCCTTTTCCACTTCTCACAAAAATTCTGGCTCTGTCAGCAAACATCGTGTCCTCTCCTTTTCGGGTTCATTGTTCACGTAAATAAAGGACTTCAAACATCAAGTTTGAAGTCCTCTGAATTCGGATTACTGTTCTACAGGATATACAGAAGCCTGCTTCTTATCTCTTCCTTTTCTCTCGAAACGAAGGACACCGTCAACCAGTGCAAATAAAGTATCGTCACCGCCGATTCCAACATTTACGCCGGGATGAATCTTAGTTCCGCGCTGTCTGTACAGAATGTTTCCTGCCTTTACGAACTGTCCGTCAGCTCTCTTCGCACCTAATCTCTTGGATTCGGAATCTCTACCGTTCTTGGTAGAACCAACTCCCTTTTTATGAGCGAAAAATTGAAGGTTCATATTCAACATGGTTTACACCTCCTCGAATTTTACTTGCAAATATTTTTTTCCGTATTCTCTGCTTAAATTTTCCAGATTAAATACCATGGACTCTATCAGAAATACGGATTTTTCCTGCAGGCTGCCCTCAAACTCACATTTGAGAAATCCTGTCTGCTCTTCCTGTTTCACTGACAGTTTTTCTCCCGCCAGTTCTTCCAGAGAATTGATGGTTCCAATCGTCAGTGCAGAAACTGCAGCACAAAGGATATCCGGTTTCCCGGATCTTGCATAACCTGCATGTCCCATACAGTAAAAGCCTGTATAGGAACCGGTCCTGTCCTTACAAATCACCACTGTTGTCATTATGCGTTGATTTTATCAATCTTAACCTGAGTGTATGCTTGTCTGTGACCGTTCTTCTTGTGGTATCCGGTTTTTCTCTTGTACTTGTATACAATAACCTTCTTACCTCTTCCCTGCTCCATAACAGTTGCGGAAACGGTTGCTTTTGCAACGTCCTCGCCAACCTTGAGGGTTCCGTCACTTACTGCGATTACCTGGTCAAAAGAAACAGTGCTTCCAGCTTCTGCGTCCAACTTCTCAACTTTGATAACATCACCTTCAGAAACTTTGTACTGCTTTCCGCCTGTTGCAATAATTGCGTACATATTAAGGCACCTCCTATTCATGAACTACGATAAACATCTTTGTTCACATTACTCGCTGATTTTGGTGGTATCCGACCGGTCAGGCGGACACACTTATACCGAATCATGCGGCATACCGTAGTATCATAGCAGAGGTGCCTTATATTTGTCAATACTTTTTAGCTATTTCTTTTCTCAAAATCTTCCACATACTGGATAATCAGTTTTACAGTGCCTTCCACACCAAGAACGCTGCTGTTAATACATAAGTCATAGCTGTCAGCCCGTCCCCATTTCTTGGAGGAATAATAATTGTAATAGCTCTGACGCTGTTTATCCTTCTTGATAATCATATCCTTTGCTTTTGCTTCCGTCAAATCATACTTCTGCATAATCCGCTTTGTCTTTACGTCCTCGTCGCCGAAGATAAACAGATTGACTACATTCTTATAATCTGCCAGCGCATAATCAGCACATCTTCCTACAATCACACAAGGACCTTCATCCGCAATCTTCTTGATGGTATCGAACTGTGCCAGAAACACCTTATGGCTGATAGGCATATCCCCAAAAGAAGAAGCATTGTACCCAAAGGAATAGGTATCCATTACCAGATTGTACAAAAATGAATTTGTAGGACGCTCGTCATGATTCTGAATCATTTCCTCGCAGAAGCCGCTTTCCTTTGCTGCTCTGCTCAGCAATTCCTTGTCATAACACTTAATTCCGAAATACTCCGCAACCTTTTCGCCGATTTCACGACCCGCTGAACCAAACTGTCTTCCTATTGTTATAATTGTATTCATAAGCATGTACTCCTTTTTGCAAAGTATAAAAGCAATTATTAGAAATATATGCTTTTATCTGAATATATTATACATCATTTTTTGCTTTTAGACAACAGTCTTTTAAAGTCTTTAAAAGATGTACAAAATACTCCGGCAGGGGCGCATTTACTTCCACGTACTCTCCGCTGGAGGGATGTTGAAACCCGAGCGTCATGGCATGCAACGTCTGCCCTTCCAGAGAGGAAAAGGGAGATTTCCTGTTGGAATATACCGTATCTCCCAAGAGCGGATGTCCGATGCTTGCCATATGCACCCTGATTTGATGGGTTCTTCCTGTTTCCAGCACACACTCAATATAGGTATAATCCTGAAACCGTTCCAGAACCCGGTAATGGGTCACTGCCCGCTTTCCGTTCTTTTCGTTGACAGCCATCTTCTTTCTGTCTGTAGGATGCCTTCCTATGGGTTTGTCAATCACCCCTTCATCCTCCTTCAGTACCCCGTGACAGACAGCCCTGTACCGCCTGTTGATGGAATGTTCCTTTAGCTGCTCTGCAATACATTTATGGGCTGCATCATTTTTGCAGGCAATCACGGAACCGGTAGTATCCTTGTCGATTCTGTGGACGATTCCCGGACGCATCACCCCGTTAATCCCGGAAAGCTCCTTTCCGCAGTGATACATCAGCCCGTTTACCAGCGTGCCGGAATAGTGCCCCGAAGCCGGATGCACCACCATGCCCTTTGGCTTGTTTACCACAATGACATCCTTATCCTCATATAAAATATCCAGCGGAATATTTTCCGGCTCGATGTCCGGCTCCACTGCCTCCGGCAGAAGAAATGCCACCTCATCCTCTGCTTTTACCTTATAGCTGCCCTTTACCGGAACCCCGTTTACAGTGACAGCATTCTCCTTTATCATTTTCTGAATAAAAGAACGTGACAAAGAATCGATAAGCACGGCAAGGCACTTATCGATTCTCTCATCCTCCAGTTCCTCTGTTATTTCAAAACGAAACTGTTCCATATAAATCCTCTTAACATTACTTCTCTACATTTTACGGTAACGGTTCTGCTTAAAACTTAAAAATTCCAAATCCTTTTCCTTAAAGACAAAAAGGAATAACAAAAACAGGACAATGGTAGCCACCACAATATAACAGTCTGCCACATTAAAAATCGGGAAATGAATCAACACAAAAGAAATAAAGTCAACCACATAATCAAAGCGCAGACGGTCAATCATATTTCCCACTCCCCCTGCCACGATTGCAGAAAGCAGGATATGAACGGTACAGAACTTCTTTTCCTCCGGCAGCTTAAACAGGAAAAACAGGATAACTGCCAGAAATACCACACCGATAAACAGAATAAAAAATTTCTGGTTCTGCAACATCCCAAAGGCAGAGCCCCTGTTTTCCAGATAATTTAATTCCAGCACACCATCCCATAATACAACCGTCGGATGATTTTTCAGATTTATAATTGCCAGATACTTTGTCAGCTGGTCAAGACCAAGCAGTACCAGCATAACCACTACATCAATAAGCAGCATTTTCGTTCTTTTACGCATGAGCATCCTCTTCACTAAAATAAATTTCGTTTATTGCAGCCAGAATCTCTTCATCTGTTACGGATTTTTCAATCACAGCCTTACCGATTTTTTTCAGAAGAATAAATTTGATTTTCCCTGATTCCATCTTTTTATCAGATTTTGTCAGGTGCAAAATTTCTTCCGGAGAAATGCCCTCAACGGAAATCGGCAGGTAAAAGGGAACAAACATATCCCTGATTTCATAGTATTCCTCCATGGAAAGAAGCTCTCTCTTCCAGGAAATGAAGGCAGCCGCCACACATCCCAACGCCACACACTCTCCATGGTACAGTTCAAAATTCTTTGCCTTTTCAATGGCATGTCCAATGGTATGACCAAAGTTTAAAAGCGCCCTGTCCCCCTGTTCGGTAGGATCCTTCTCCACTACCAGCTTCTTTACCATACAGCTCTGAGTCAGCATTTCCTGTAAAACATCCAGATTTCTCTCGCAGATTTCATACATGTTTTCAATGAGCCACTCATAAAGGGACGCATTCTTAATCAGTCCGTGCTTCATGACCTCTGCAAAGCCTGCAAAGAACTGTCTGTCATCCAGTGTCTGAAGGGTCTTAAAATTCATATAGACAAGTCTGGGCATCTTAAAGGCGCCCACCATATTCTTGTAACCGTCAAAATCAACCCCGGTCTTTCCTCCGATGCTGCTGTCCGCCTGTGCCAGAAGAGTTGTAGGAACCTGTACAAAGTCCACACCCCTTAAATAAGTTGCCGCCACATACCCTGCGGTATCCCCTACCACGCCGCCGCCCAGCGCCAGCAGCATATCCTTTCTGTCAAAGCCTTCCTCAATTAAAAACCGGTAGATTTCTCTCACAGTATCCAGATTCTTGTTTTCCTCACCATTGGGGAAAGCAAACTTTACAGCCTTTTTGCAGCTGCCTTCCAGAAGCTTCAGAACTTCTTCTCCATATAATTCGTCTACCTTGGAATCCGTTATCACACAGATTTTTCTGTCAGCACATCCCAGTGCCTCCAGTTCCTTCCATAAATCATCAAAGGATTGTCTGAAAACAATATCATAACAGGGCTTCCTGTCATAAAGAATCGGTAATCTGTCCATCATTTCTGCCATGCTTTTTCTCCTGTCACGCAAAAAGAGCCCGCCACGCGGACTCCACGCTTTTAATTATTTAAGGGCATTTCAAAAGAGCCTCCGAAGATATCCTGAAAATCGCCTGAAATATCTACACTTGCCGGTGTAATAATGAAAATATAATGGGAAATCTTCTGTAAATTTCCATTGATTGCATAGCAGGAACCACTTGTAAAATCAATGATTCTCTGTGCAATATCCACATCCAGCCCCTCCAGATTCAATACAACCGTCCGGTTTGCCAGAAGGGTTTCCGTGATTTCCCTTGCCTCCTCCACGGAAGTCGGCTTAATCACACATACCTCCATTCCTGCTCCCACATTTGACCTTCTTGCAGCGGGCTTGCTGATTGGAGTAATTTTATTAACCGGGGCTGCCTTTCTGGAGGAATGTTCTGCATATTCTTCCTCTGCATCCTTATTCTTTGCCGCTCCTGACTTTCTGGGAGCCGATGCCGGTGTTACCTCTTCTTCATCATCCAGATAGTCTTCATCATAGTACTCGTCATCCTCACCGTTTAATTTCATATAGTTCAAAAACTTGTCCATTACACCCATATGTTAATTCCTATGCCTTTCCGTGGCTTCTATTTTTCTTTTTACATTTTTCCATTTATGCCTGAACGGTGCCGTAATCACGCTCGCCAAAAATTCCCGTGCCGACTCTGACATAAGTGGCACCTTCCTCCACTGCTGCTTCAAAGTCCCCGGTCATGCCCATCGACAACACATTCATACTAACATTATCAATGTTTTTTTCCTCTATGTCAACAGACAATTGTTTCAATTTTTTAAAATACTTTCTGTTTTCTTCAGGGTTCTCCGTATAGGGTGCAATCGTCATAAGCCCCATAATCTGTATTCCGGGAAGCACTGCCACCTGTTCTGCCAGAGAAGCAGCCTCCTCTGTGGTTGTACCGAATTTGCTTTCCTCCTCCGCTACATTCACCTCCAGGAGAATCTTTACCGTGACCTCCTTCTTTACCGCTTCCCTGCTGATTTCCTCCGCCAGCCGGAGAGAATCCACGCTGTGTATCATATATACCTTATCAACAATATATTTCACCTTATTCCGCTGTAAATGTCCTATCATATGCCAGCGGATATCCCCGGGAAGCTGGGGAATCTTGTCCTGAAGCTCCTGTACCTTGTTTTCCCCGAAATCTCTCGCCCCGGCATCATAGGCCTTCCTTAAAAGCTCTACCGGCTTTGTCTTGCTGACAGCAATCAGCGTAACCGCCTCCCGGTTTCTGCCCGCGGTAAGACATGCCTTTTCTATTCTTTTGTTTACTGCTTCCATATTTTCCCGTATCATAAGCTCTCCATTCCTGCGCAAAGGCTTTTGCCGCTTCCTCTATTGATTGATAAACTGGTCGTCGCTGACAGAAGAGGCATCCAGCACAATATAATCATATACACTCAGACCGTACCGGGTATTGGAATTTACAATAGCGTACTCGTCATTCTGATATAAAATGTTAATCTGCTTGAAATCCGCATACCCCTTATTCATATTATATACGCCTATCAGGGTGGCACGTTTTCCTACCGTATAGGTTTCCTGCCCTTCCTGCTTGCATAAAATATCCCCCGCATTCAGCCAGGAGCTGTCCACATAATATTCTCCCGCCTCCGCGTCAAAATTGTAAACCTCTATTTCCAGGGCTTCCGTTGTAAACGCATTCGTTTCCGCATCATAATACTGCCTGAGTACCGTATTCCCGCCGTTTTCGCTTCCAATGGTAATAAATCTTTCCGGAATCAGGAAAAATTCCTTCTGTACAATGGAGGACACCGGAATCTTCAGTCCCGTTTCATCCTCTACAATCAGCTCCACATCCAGAAACCTGTCATTGATAAAGGAAATCATGGAATTGGTAAAGGAAAGCTGTAAAAAGTTATTTCCGTCACTCCCCACTACAAGCTGGGCTTTCCCCCATGCTTCATACTGGTTTTTCAGGAACCTGACCTTAATATATCCTTCCTCCTGTAACTGTGCGCCTCTGCTGGCTTCTACCGGAATAACAATGGACCAGTTTTCGTCCGTCACCAGCTTGTACGCCACATCTCCTGCCGCCCGCAGTTCGTTTCCCATCAACTGGGTTTTCGTATAGTTTTTTTCATCAAAAACACTTTCCGACACAGCATCCGCCGAAAGGGTTTCATATCCATCCGTCCAGTAAGCAACAATTCCCGTGCCCGGTGCATAGGAATAGATAATGTTGTTTCCGGAACCGCCATTTAAGCTGCCTACACTTGCCAGCATATTTACATTAGCAAGCTTTAACACCGTATTTTTCAAAGTATATTTAAAATCATATGCCGCGCTGTAATTCGTCCTGTCAAACCCATGGGCAAAATCCACAATTTCATTCCGAAACTCTGCCAGTTCCCTGTCGCTTAAGGTGTTCTCCCCAAGATTCATGGCTTCCAGTTCTTCATTCAGCCTGCCTGTTTCATCCACCACATAAACCAAATCATTTTTGGCAACCCGTTCTCCCTCTCTGGCATAATAATTGACATAGCCCGCCGCTCCCACGGTCATGAGCGTTTCACTCCGCAGGGCAATTCCCCGGTATGTATTATCTGTTGTCAGAGAACCTTCCTTTACCTCATAACGCACAATCCGCCCTGTCTGAAAATACAGGATAACGCAAATCACCACATAAATAAAAATAACCCCAAAAATTATCATACCAATATTCAGGTTCAAAGGTTTTCTGTATTTTCTTACTTTGCTGTTTCTCTGCGCCAAGCCTTTCCTTCCTCCCGCCGTGATATATCAGTACGAAACAAAAGCCCCGTCCAACGAGGCTTTTGTAAAAATCTTACTCCATTACCGTATATTTATAAAGAAATCTCTATCTTATCCTTTAATGCCTCCGGCAGCTTTGATTCATCCATGGAAACACTCAGTATAAAGTTAACATGGAAAGCTTCCCCGATTTTTTCAAGCTTCTGGACGGTTCCCACAATGTCCTCATTTTCCAGACGTGCAATCTTTAAAAAGCTGTCAAAATACATTTCCTGCAAATCATGATCCTGTGAAATAATACCACTTACAAAACCAGCAAACTCTGCGCCGCTCTCCAACATGTACTGAGATACATCAATCAGACGCACCTTATTATTCAGTTCATACATATGTTTGGTGCTCTTGTCCAGATAGACAATATTGCCGTTCAATTCCTTTACTCTGCTGTTCACCATATCTAACAGCTTTTTTGTCTTGCCCTTACCCTTTTCACCCACAATTAATTTCACCATTGGAAACCCTCCTATAGTAGTATTATATTGCCTGTTACCTAAATTATAAGGGATGACGCCTCAAAAAACAACCACTATTTAGGGAATCTCATCCAGCAAATCCACCATCTCCGTATAAAGTCCGTCCGTAGAGGAGGAACGCAGGATTACGGAGATATAGGGAGAACCGTTCGCATCCCTGGAAAGCAGCATCAGACAGTGTCCCGCCGCATTGGTAGTACCGGTTTTTCCGCCGATTACATTGACATTGGAGGAGGTTTTATAATCCCCTCTGATAAACAGATTGGTTGTCTGCTTGTTAAATTCCTTTGCCTTTCCATTCTTATCGTAATAAGTGGTCTGGTAACTGTTCATCTGGATAATTTCATTAAAGGTATCATACTGAATCGCCTGATTAAAAATCAGATACAAATCGTATGCTGTCGTATAATGATTGGCATCGGTCAAGCCATGAGGATTTGCAAAATTGGTATTCGTCGCCCCGATGCTCCTTGCCTCATCATTCATCATCTGCACAAACTGCTCCACAGAGCCGCCTACGCCCTCCGCAATCAGCATCGCCACATCATTCGCGGAATACACCAGAAGAATCCTGAGCGCCTGGTCCAGGGTCATGGTATCCCCTGCCTTTAATCCGCAGAGCTGGGCGCCGGACTCCGTAATATTGACCGCACTGGTGGCAGTCAGCGTCTGGTCCAGCTTTCCATATTTTAAGGCAACAAGTGCCGTCATAACCTTTGTCAGGCTTGCCGGATGCAGTGTTTCATAGGCATTCTTTGCATAGAGCACCCCTGTGCCTGTCACATCAAACAGGACAGCTGCCTCCGCATCTTCCATATTCACTGTTTCCGGGGTTACGTTCTCTGTCACAATGCAGAGATTTGCCGCAAAAGGGGTTGCTGTCCGCCTGTTCTGTCTGGAAATCACATTGAAGCTGCTGACGCTGGAATCCGTCTGATACACCATATCATATTTCAAATCCCCGCAGCCGCTTAAAACAAGGGACAGGGTAAGCAGCATCCCTGCCAGCAGAGAACCTTTTTTACTTATACATCTCACGCCACTCTAAATCTCCTCTGTCCAGAGCCTTAATCAACAGTTCCGCACTGGCAAGATTGGTTGCCAGCGGTATATTATACATATCACAAAGCCTGAGCACATTGTTGGCATCCGGCTCATGCACCTTCTGGGTCAGCGGATCCCTTAAGAAAATAACCAAATCAATCTGGTTATGCTCAATCTGTGCACTAATCTGCTGCTCCCCGCCAAGATGGCCTGCCAGAAATTTATGGATGTTTAAATTTGTCACCTCTTCAATCAGACGTCCCGTTGTACCGGTGGCATACAAATCATTCTTACTTAAAATCCCCCTGTATGCGATACAGAAATTCTGCATCAGCTTCTTTTTTGAATCATGTGCAATCAGTGCAATGTTCATAACTGTCCCTCTCTTTACTTCGATTTTCTCGCCTGAAGCCGTACATTTATTACAAACCCAATTCCCATAAAAAGACTCATCAGGGATGTCAGTCCATAACTGATAAAAGGTAATGGCAATCCCGTATTAGGCAGAATAAAAGTTGCTACCCCGATATTAAAGAAGCTCTGGAACGCAATCAGTCCGCCTACCCCCGCTGCGATAATCGTTCCCGCCACATCCTTCGCCTTTCTCGCCACAGCAATACATTCCAGTGAAATTCCCATAAGCAGTACCACAACAAGAACCGTTCCCTTAAAGCCGAACTCTTCTCCGATAACTGCAAAAATAAAATCCGTCTGAGCCTCTGAAATAAAATTACCGTTTTTGACAGAGGTAATTTCGTTGTTCTTATACCCCTTGCCCTCAAGCTGGCCGGAACCGATAGCCATAACAGAATTTAACTGCTGGTAGGCCTCCTCCGTTGCATATTCCTCCGGATTGACAAAGGCTAAAATACGATTTCTCTGGAAATCCTTCAGCAATCCGTTATCCGGCTGCAAAGCCAGACTGATAATCAGTGCCACCGCGGGAATTGCTACCGCCAGAACGCTGAAAATCAGCTTCCAGCTGATTCCTCCGGCGAACATGATAATACAGAAAACAACGATTACCACAATACTTGTGGACAAATCCGGCTGTTTGTAAATCAGATACCAGGGTGCCGCAACCAGAAGCAGGCAGCTTCCAATCACCTTTACGGTGTTGAGCTTCTCCCTATATTTCATAATAAACTGTGCAAAGAATAAAATCAATAAAATTTTCGCAGTTTCTGAAGGCTGAAAACGGAGTCCGCCGATTTCCAGCCAGCGCTGTGCACCCAGCCTTCCCTCGTCCCCGGAAAACTGTACCGCCAGAAGAAGTACCAGATTCAGCCCGTAAATTACCCAGTTTAAGCGGATAATCCAGGAATAGTTGAACAATGACACAATGACCATCAGAAATGCTCCTGCCACAACACCCGCAAGCTGCTTATTCTGAAGAGATTCCTCTGCGCTTCCGATGGCAATTACACCGATTACCGCCAGTGCAACTGCCATGAAAGCCAGTTTAAAATCGTAATCCCGTATCCTAAATCTTACAAACATTTACGCTCCAGTTCCGCGCCTTTTTCTGCGCCCTTTAATCTTACGCCTTTATCATTTTGCCGCCAAATTCCTGTGCCGTTACATCCACAATGGGGATGTTGGCAGAAAGACTTGTCTTTCCGTTTCTGCCGTTTTTACCGCTTTTGGCGTTAATCTGTATTTCCATATTATCTGCGTCTATTTTCATGTACTTGGATATTACCCGGGCAATATCGTTTTTAATCAGCTCCATCATTTCCGGTGAGCAGTTGACTCTGTCGGAAATCAGCAGAATCTTCAATCTGTCCTTTGCCACCTGGCAGGAGCTTTTTCTGCGAAAAAAATGTTTCATGCTGCTCCTCCCTATACTCTGTGAAAAATTCCGGAAACCTTTGTCCAGAAGGAAATTCCCTTTTCAAAATTTAAGAACGGGATTTCCTTTCCCTCTACTCTTCCTACCACATTGGCGTATGCCTGTCCGGCAGGGGAAGCGCTTCCCACAAGGGGCTCTCCCTGATTGGTGGCAACCACCACATTTTCATCATCCGGGATAATCCCAATCAGGGGGATTGCCAGAATATCCACCACATCCTGGGCAGACATCATATCTCCCCGTCTGACCATATCCATCCGCAGCCTGTTGATAATCAAGTCCATCTGCTGAAAACCGTTTGCCTCCAGCAGCCCGATAATCCGGTCTGCATCCCGGATGGCAGAAACCTCCGGAGTTGTCACAACCAGCGCCCTGTCTGCTCCCGCAATGGCATTCTGAAAGCCCTGTTCAATTCCTGCGGGGCAGTCCAGAATAATATAGTCAAACTGTTCCTTTAAGTGTTCAATCACCTTTACCATCTGTCCCGGTGTTACCGCGGTCTTATCCCTCGTCTGCGCCGATGGCATCAGATACAGCCCCGGATGCCTTTTGTCACGGATAAGCGCCTGCTTTACCCGGCAGTTTCCTTCTACCACATCCACCAGATTATAGACAATCCGGTTTTCCAGTCCCATGACAACATCCAGATTCCGCAGTCCGATATCCGTATCAATCAGACATACCTTTTTCCCCAGCTTTGCAAGACCCGTTCCTACATTTGCTGATGTGGTGGTCTTTCCCACACCGCCCTTTCCTGACGTGACGACAATGACCTGTTTTTCCATTTTACCTCCATGTCTGAGCTTTTTTTCAAGGAGGCATCTGTTGGCTTTCTGCCCAGTGAAAAACCGCCTCCTCAAGCGCTCTTAAGGCGCCTCTTCCTGTCGTCAGCCCCAAGCCCCTAAAAGGTGCTCAGTACTTCTTTGGTAAGCGGTTCAAATACAACCTTATTGTTTTTTACATAGGCAATTTTAGGCTGTACCTTCGGGCGTATTCCCCATTTGGATTGTTTTGTCGCTGGTTTATATTTGAAATCGCCGACTTTAATTCTCTCCGGCTCCATTTCAAGCGCTGCTACGAAGGCGCCTTCCTGTCCGTTTCCGCCCGCATAGGCTTCCCCGTAAAGGCCCCCCAGAATAATGATGTTTTTGGCACTGATTACGGCACTTCCAGGATAGACATCCCCCAGTATGATAATACTGTTCTCCGTTTCCAGTACTTCCCGGTTTTTCAGGCTTCCCTTCATGAACTGCCCGTCTTCCCCACCGGAAAGCTTCTTTTCCATGTGTGCCAGTGCCCTGATAAAGTTCTTGTTTGTCGCTTCGTCCTTTCCGACAATACAGATAATGTTCAAATCACTGTTCTGCCGGATTGTTTCCAGGATGCGGATTTCCTCCGCCCCTGTCACCTGTCTTTCTTCTATGGAAAGTGCCATGGAAGCCTTTCCGAAAAAGGCTCTTGCCTCGGAAAATTTATATGCAATTTCCTGTAATAAATCCTCAAAGGGCATTTCCGCGTCCAGATGCAACGCAATGCCGTTTGAAAAGCTTTTAATCAAAACTGCCTCTTTCATTGGAAATCCTCATTTCTGTTTACACTGTCCTGCTTACATTTCATTGGAAATTCCGCCATCCGGCGTATCTGCCGTACCGGTAATCAGCTCCTCTTCCTCTGCCAGTCCGTAATAGTACTTGATAATATCACGGGTAGCCTGTGCCGCATAATCCGAGGAATACCCGTAGGGAATTCTGGTCGCAATGGCGATTTCCGGCTGTTCGTAGGGTGCATAGCATACAAACAGCGCATGGTTTGGTCTGGATTTGGTCTGCTCTGCCGTACCGGTTTTTCCCGCGACATTTACTGCCAAATCGCTGAAATAGGACTTGTTCTGTACTACCTGCCTCATGCCGGAATGAATGGCATCCCAGTATTCCTGAGGCATATCAATCACATTTCTGATTTCAGGTTCAAATTCCTCTATCAGATTTCCCTCCGAATCCGTTACCTTGTCCAACAGGGTCAGATTATAGCAGGTTCCGCTGTTTGCCACAGCCGTTACATACCGGGCAATCTGGGAGGTGGTAAAGCTGTTGGAGCCCTGTCCGATAGCGGAACGCACCGGGTCCTCCGTGGATATATTGGGAGAAGCCTCTGCAATCTCCACACCGGACTTTTCCGTCAGCCCATACATTGCCGCATACTCTGCCAGCGTATCCAGACCCGCCTGCTCATCATAGCTTCCGCTTCGTGTGGAAAGCTGATACCCCACATTATAGAAAAAGTAGTTACAGGAATCCCTGATTGCCGTTGTCACAGTTTCATTTCCGTGACCGATACGCCGCCAGCATCTGGGCGAAGGTGTAATCTCCGTAAAGGTTCCGATACAGTTGATTCTGGTATTTAATGAAATAATTCCCTCCATCAGCCCCGCTGTCGCGGAAACCATCTTGAAGGTGGAACCGGGCGCCATGGTGGACTGGGTTGCAAAGTTGTACTGGGGCATGGACTTGTCCGCATTCAGCTTTGCAAAATATTCCGCGTCAATGGAATTTGCCATTTTATTATTGTCATAGCCCGGGTAGGATACCATCGCCAGTACATCCCCGGAATTGACATCCGTGATAACCACGGAGAAATTACAGGGATCCAGTGCAAGCTGTGCCGGTGTGATTTCCAGATTCCGAATCCGGTTCATCATAAAATCATAGGCACTCATTTTTCCGGCATATAAAGCCTCTTCATCCTCCACCGGAACCTCTATCTGCTTCTGCTCACAGAGCATCTGGCAGACCTGCTTTCCGCTGATTTTATCCGACAGAAGCATATATTTGTAAAAACGTTTCTGAAACTCCGTGTTCCTGTCAATCATGGTAATGACATATTCCACCAGCTTATCGTAAATTTCCGTGGAATCGGAATATTTTTCATTCAAGTCCAGCTTGCTCACATCTATCCAGTTCTGGGCGATACAGTATTTCAGATATTCATTCAGGCTGATAACCTCTTCTGTCGCCCAGGCTATCTGGGTGGCATCTGTGGAATCCACCAGCTCCGTCATAATTACCCCGTTCCGGTTCAGCAGGGTTACAATATTGCTCTCGTAAACCTGATATTCCTTCGTCAGCTTCTGATAGGGGGTCTTCGTTTCCGTAAGCTCCTGCCGCAGCTTTTCGTAGACTGCCTGCTTGTATTCCAGATACGCGGCATAAACCGTCTGCTCCACTTCTCCCGCATTTTCAGATGTCATGTGCTTCAAATCCAGTATGGCATTATTGAACATGGCATAATACACATCATAGATGGGGATTTTGATATCCGCACTGCCGGAGGTTTCTGTTGCCTTATATTCCCTGGTATTGGTTATCTTGCTGCTCACAAGCCCCGCCAGAAGCTGCTCCACAATGTTGTATGCCGCCTTGGTAAATTCCGCATCAATCGTCAGGTAAACATCCTGCCCTGCCTTTGCCTCTTCCCTTTCCTCTATGGAAATCACCTTTCCCATATTGTCAACGACAACCTTCTCATAGCCCTTGGTTCCCTGCAGGGTCGTTTCCATGTAAGCCTCTATGCCGCTCTTTCCCACCACATCATTGATGTTGTAGCTTTCCGCGCTTTTTCCCTGATTTGCCATTTCTTCATTAAAGGTGGTCATTTCATCAGAGGAAATCTTGCCGGTGTACCCCAGTACATGGGCAAAGTACTTGCTGTCCACGTACTTTCTCACCGTATCCTCCACAATGCTGACCCCGGGCAGCTCTTCGGAATTTTCCATAATCACAGCTACCGTTTCTTCGCTGACATTGGTTGCCACGGTGGTTCCTATGTATTTCCGGTAGGAGGTCTGGTTCATGGCATACCGGAGTGTCACCAGCTTCAGCCAGTCCTCGTTGCTGTACCCTTTTCCGGCAATAAAATCCGTTTTGGTATCTTCCGGATTTTCATACTCTCCTATGGCAAAGCCTGTACCCTTTTTCCGGCTCAGATATTCCATCACTTCCTGGGCTGTCGCGGTTCTCTCGTCATCCTTTAACTTGTCCACGGTAGTATAGCCGTAAACGTCCGCCAGAAAACGCAGCAGGGTTGTCCCTTCCACGGAATAGGCAAATTCTCCGTCCTCGTCCACATAAATCCGAAAATCCGTGATGACATTATCCCCATTTTTTTCAATCATGCGGATGAGCTGCAAAATAGTGTCATTCAGATTTTTGTTTTTATTTTTCCCGGACTCGAAAACATCCTCAATTTTTACGGAATAAGCCAGCTCGTTATACGCCAGCAGATTCCCGTTTTTATCAAAAATCCTTCCTCTTGTGCTGGTGATATCCCTTGTTTTCTCCGTCTGCAGCACAAAATCCTCCAGATATTCCTCTCCATGTACAATCTGTAAATTGAAACAACGATATGTCAGAATCCCGCCCAACACAAAAAAGACGATAGTCAGTACCGTCAGTCTGCTGGTAAAGATGCTGATTATTTTATCTCTTAATTCATCAAACAAATTTCTGCGCTCTCCTCTTTTCCCTTGCCTCCAGTTTTTCGTTCACCTTTAAAATAATCGGATAGAAAAACATGGTTACTACAATGGTATACAACGCTTCCGGTAAAATTACGTGCATGAAATAATAGCCGAACCGAAATTTTCCCCGAAGCATGAACATCAACACAAACATCAGAATACCGTAGGAAAGGTCGCTGGTAATAATCAGTGCAATAGGAAGCTTGATATCCTCCGGATAGAAAATCCGGCTGAACTTTCCGTTCAGAAAGCCTATGTACATCAGAACCAGCGCATAAAATCCCAGAAAATTTCCAAAAAAGATATCGCTCAAAAGCCCGCAGAAGAACCCGATAACCAATCCCTCCTTTTCTCCCCGCATAAAGCCGAAGGAGGAGGTCAGTATAATCATCAGATTCGGAATAATCCCTGCAAAGGCAAGCTTGTCAAATACAGTACACTGTAATATAAACCCCGCCAGAATAAAAAGAGTCACAACGACCTTTCTGAGCATTTTCCATCTCCTTTTAGTTTTCTTCACTGACAGTCTGCTTTAAATCCGTTATCACCAGAACCTCCCCGAGGTGCTCAAAGTCAACCGCCGGTATAATCAGACCGGATTTTGTCAGATTGTTGGAATCCTTATCTATTTTACTGATATAGCCAATCAATATATTGGGCAGATATTTGTCACTGATATCGGAGGTGACAACCTTGTCCCCCTCCTTTACCATGTTCTGGCTGTCCACAAGCTGGCTGAAGGTAATACATCCGTCTGCCATCTGCTGTAAATCACCGGATACAATCAGATTGTCCTGAGTGGAAAGGGTCATGCCGCTGACATTGCTGTTATCGGAAATAATCGCCGTTACCCTTGCCCAGTTCGGTCCCACAGAAGTAATCCTGCCTACCAGACCGCCCCCTGCAATCACATTCATGTCCACGCCGATTCCATCCTCATAGCCCTTGTCAATAATAAAGGAGGAATACCAGTTGCCGGAATCCCTGCTGATAATTCTTGCCCCCTCCTTCGGATATTCGCTGTACTGCTCACTTAAATCCATCAGGCTCCTTAAGGTGTTCAGTTCATACTTGTCCTGCTGCAGCAGCGTATTTTCCTCTGTCAGGGCAGCAACCTGCTCCTTCAGGGCAGCATTTTCATCCAGAAGCGTCCTAATCTGAACAAGCTCCTCGGAGCGGTTGGAAAGCCAGCCTCCCAGCTTTCCAATTCCCTGCTGAAAAGGCACAACCACATACCCTGCCACGGCATTTAACGGTCTGTTAAACACATCTGTGCCAAAGGTAATCAGCATCATCAGTGTACAGACTATGGTTAAAATTAAGAGGAGATATTTACTCGGTAAAGTAAATCTCTCCCCTTTTCTTTTTATCACTGGGCTCATTTACTCATCCCTTCGATTGCATAAGCTACGGATTTATAATTATCGTCCTTAATAATTTTTGCCAGTCCCATGCAGACGCTGATTCCCGGATTATCTGTCAGGTTCACCTTAAGTCCGGTACCCGCTGCAAGTCTTTCCGCCAGATGATTTACCTGGGATGCCCCGCCGGTGAGATAAATACCATGCCGGTAAATATCCGCTGCCAGCTCCGGAGGCGTTCTTTCCAGAATCACCTTTACGTTATCAATAATGGAATTAAAATGCTCCTCCAGACAGGAATCCACCAGCTTTGTAGGGATTTCGCGCTCCACGGGAAGCCCGGTCACAATATCCCTGCCGTAGACAATGGCGCCCTTTCCTTCCTGCTCCAGCTCCTTTAAGGCAATCTTTACCGTTTCCGCTGTTTTTCCGCCGATAATCAGGCTGAATTCCTTCCTTACAGCAGCACGGATAGCCTCGTCAAACTTTAATCCGCCGGTCTTTATCAGTCGGCTCAATACAATACCGCCCAGGGACAGAATGGAAATTTCCGTGGTTTCATAGCCCACATTTACCACAAGGACGCCCTGGGAATTTTTTACGTCGATATCCAGTCCCAGTCCGTCTGCCACAGCCTTTTCCACCACCATAATCTTTCTTGCCTTCACACCGGCATCCTTTACCAAATCATAGAAGGCTCTCTTTTCCACTTCCGTCACATCTGTGGGAACCGCAATAAAAAAGTCCGCAGGCTTTGTATTTCCCTTCTGCAAATCCCCGATAAAATACTTTACCAGTGTTTCCATGTTGTGAATATCCGCAATGACACCATTGGAGAGCGGATAGGAAATATGAATATTTCCCGGTGCCTTCTCATACATTTCAAAAGCAGAGTTTCCATAAGCAAACAAGGTGTTCTTATTCTCGATGGCAATCATGTTCTTTTCCACAAGAATATTGTCATCCGCCCTGCTGTAAATTTTAATGTTATTGGTACCCAAGTCGATACCGAATGCGTTATTTGCCAAAATGACAGCCCCTTTCTTATCGTAAGCATTTTCTATATTTCCTGACCGAACCAGTCCTGTTCTCTAAAGCTTACATATTTATTATCACCAATGACTACATGGTCTAACAGCGGAATATCCAGTTTTTCTCCCATTTCCCTGACATAGCCCGTCAGCCGCCTGTCCTCCGGGCTTGGAGTCGGATCCCCGCTGGGATGATTGTGTACCAGAATAATATTGACCGCTTTCTGTCTGAGCGCCTCCAGAAAAATTTCCCGGGGTGTAATCAGGGACATCCTCACGCTTCCCTCGGAAAGCTTCTTTTCACAAAGTAACAGTCCCTTCGCATCCAGACAGCATAAAACAACACATTCCGTCGTTTTATGTCTTAGCCTTTCCATAAAATATTCCGCCACCTGGGAAGCACTGTTTAACATCTGCCCCTTTTTCGCATCCATCCTGCTCATGCGCATGGACAGCTCTGCGATACATTTCAGCTTGACCGCCTTTACCTCGCCGATTCCCTTGATTTCCATGAGTTCTTCCAGACTTACCTCATAAAGTCCCAAAAGCCCCTCCTTCGGATATCTGGCAAGTTCCAGCACCTCTCTTGCAAGCTCCAGCGCACTCTTTTCCTTCGTTCCCGTTCGGATAATAATGGCGAGCAGCTCCGCCTCTGTCAGATTTTCTGCTCCGAAGCGCAGAAAACGCTCGTAGGGAAGTTCTCCCTGCAGTTCTTTTTCCTTTTGATTCATGCGTCTCCTTCTACCTTCTCCGACGCATCCCTCCCGGTTTTACCGGATAAAACGATAGACAACCAGTGAAATCACCACGCCAATCACACTGGCGATGGTAATATGAATCGAAAGCCCGAAAGTCAGGATAAAAAAGCCCAAATCCAGAACAATGGGGTTGCTCAGTCCAAAGTTCTGACCATAATTTAAGAAGGTTCCCTCAAAGTAGGTACCGATAAAGCCACCGATAACAAATCCTATCAAAATCAATAAAACCAGTACCCAGTTTACCCTTTTCAAAACAAATCCTCGCTCTTTCTTTCGTATTCAGGTTTCTGCCCAATGAAACGCTCTGGCTCCTACCGAATCGTTACAATCATATCATAAATCGGGAAACCTGTACACAAAAATCATAGATTTTATTTTTGTTATTTCTGACTCAAATCGACTAATTTTCTGTCCACAAAGGTCTGAAGTGTTTTTAAAATGCCGAATTTTGCATGCTGCCAGGTAAGTCCTCCCTGAAAATAAACCGCGTAAGGGGGCTTAATCGGACCGTCTGCGGAAAGCTCTATGGAAGAACCGGAAACAAAGGCTCCCGCCGCCATAATCACCGGCGCATCATATCCGGGCATATCCCAGGGCTCCGGCGTTACATGACTGTCCACAGATGCCGCCGCCTGGATTCCCTGACAGAAAGCAATAACTCCCTCCGGTGTTCCAAAGGTAATCGCCTGAATAATATCATGTCTGCTTTCCACACTGTCGGGCACTACGGCAAAGCCCAGCTTTTCATAAATATTAGCTGCAAAAATGGCTCCCTTTAAAGCCGCCGCCGTAACGGTAGGTGCCAGAAAAAGTCCCTGATAAAAATCCTTCAGTACCCCAAGGGAAGCCCCGACTTCCTTTCCAAGCCCCGGAGAGGTCAGACGGAATGCCGCATTTTCCACACATTCCTTCTTTCCTGCAATATAGCCGCCAATGGGGGCAAGTCCGCCTCCCGGATTCTTAATCAGGGAACCCACAACCATATCCGCTCCCACATCGCTTGGCTCCCTTGTTTCCACAAATTCTCCATAACAGTTATCCACCATACAGATAACATCCGGCTTAATCCCCTTGATAAAAGCAATCAGCTCCCCGATTCTCTCCACAGAAAGGGTGGGTCTTGTCTGATAGCCCTTGGAGCGCTGTATGGTTACAAGCCTTGTCTTTTCCGTGATGGCTTTCCTGATATTCTCATAATCAAAGCCGCCGTCTGCCAGAAGGTCCACCTGCTTATAGCTGATGCCATATTCCGCCAGAGAACCCTTAGAGGGTCTGATGCCGATAACCTCCTCCAACGTATCATAAGGCTTTCCCACGGGAGAAAGCAGCTCATCCCCGGGACGCAGATTGCTCATCAGTGCCAGCGCCAGTGCATGGGTTCCGCAGGTAATCTGGGGTCTTACCAGCGCATCCTCCGTATGGAATACCTTCGCGTAAACCGCTTCAAGCGTATCTCTTCCCAAATCGTTATAACCGTATCCGGTGGTTCCCAAAAGACATGCTTCGCTGACCTGACACTCCTGCATTGCCTTTACTACCTTTAACTGATTGTACTCTGCCACCTCGTCTATCTGTTCAAACCGGGATTTCAACCCCTCCAGTATTTCCGTTCCGTAATCATAGGTACTTTCTGAAATTCCAAGTGATTTATACATTTCCTTTATCTGATTCATTCTTTTCTCCATTCCGCACACGTCCTTTGCGCCTGTCGGGTTTGTGTCTGCGCACACTCCCGGCTTATGCTTTCAGTACTCCGGTTTCCTTCAGCACAGACAGCATATAGGATAGCATCTTTTCCTCGTCATAGTCAAATTTTTCCTTCTCCACCCAGTATACATCCTTCTCCCTGCGAAACCAGGTAAGCTGTCTTTTGGCAAAATGCCTTGTATCCCGCTTTAAAACCTCCACGGCAGTTTCCAAATCCGTTTCTCCATCCAGATAAGCGAGAATTTCCTTATAGCCAAGTCCCTGCATGGAAACCAGATTCCTTGTACAGCCCATTTTCTGCAACGCCCTTACTTCCTCCACAAGTCCCTCTGCAAGCATTTCATCAATCCGCTGTTCAATCCGGGCATACAGCTTTTCCCGGTCATCATTCAGCACAAAATAACAGGACTGATAGGCGCTTTTCTTTTCTCCCTCTTCCGTATTATGCTCCGATATCTTCTTCCCTGTCAGTTCAAAAAATTCCAGTGCCCGGATGGTGCGTTTGATATTATTGGCATGAATTTTTTCCGCAGCCTCTTCATCCACCTGCTGCAGCATTCCATGGAGATATTCCGCTCCCTTTTCCTCTGCAAGCTGTTCCAGTTCCTTACGGTAAGCGGTATTCTCTTCATTTTCCGTAAAATCAATATCCTTTAACAGCGCCTGAATATAAAACCCGGTGCCGCCGGTCACAATGGGAATATGTCCTCTCTCATAAATTCCCTCAAGGCATTCCCTGCACCTTTCCTGAAAAATCACCACATTAAAAGGCTCCCAGGGCTCCAGAATATCTATCATATGATGAGGAATCCCCTGCATCTCGGACGGTCTGATTTTCGCCGAACCGATATCCATATGCCGATATACCTGCATGGAATCCGCAGAAATGATTTCTCCCCCGATTGCCTCTGCCAGAGAAAGGGAAAGCTTCGTTTTTCCCACCGCAGTCGGTCCTGTCAGGACAACCATCGGTTTCTTTTCCTGTTTTCCATCAATTTTTTCATCAAATGTTCCTTCCACTTTCCTTTTCTCCTTTCTCCCGAATTTCTCCGCCCGGTGACAATTCTACCCCACAATCCGCTTGAACTTTTTATCCATTTCCTGTTTGGACATGGTAATAATCGTGGGTCTGCCGTGGGGACAGTTATAGGGGTTATCCAGTGTCAGAAGCTCGTCAATCAGCTTTTCCGCTTCCGGCTGGCTTAAATAATTATTTCCCTTAACCGCAGCCTTACAGGACATGGAGGCAATCTTTTCCTCAATCACCCGGATGCTGCCGAAATTTCCGCCCTCTGAAAGCTGGTCCAGCACCTCTAAAAACATCTGTTTTTCCTGACAGCCATATAAATCCACCGGAACGCTTCTCAGCGCATATTCGCTGCCTCCAAACTCCTCTACCTCAAATCCAAGGTCCGTAAAGACCTCCAGATTCTCCTCTAATACTGACTGCTCCTGTCCGCTCAAGCTTAACACAATCGGCGGAAGCAGCCTCTGGGAAACAACATTTTTCTCCCGGTACTGTTTCATAAGATGCTCATAATTTACCTTTTCATGCGCTGCATGCTGGTCTATCATCAAAAGCTTATCCTCGAATTCAATCAGCCAGTAGGTTTCAAAAACCTGCCCGATAAAACGATATTTCCGCCTGTTCTCCTCCGACAGAATCCTCTCTTCAAAAAGATTCATCTGTACCACATCCGAAATTTCCGGCTGGGATACGGATGCCGGTTCTTCTACCGTTCCGGATTCCAAAACCTTCTCCTGACCTTCCGCAGGGAGAGTTTTCTCTGTTGCTCCGGATTCTAATGTCTTATCCTGACATTCCGTAAAGAAAGATTCCTCTTCCTTCCTGGATTCCAAAACCTTCTCCTGACCTTCCGCAGAAAGTTTTTTTTCTGCTGCTCCGGATTCTAAAGTCTTATCCTGGCTTTCCGTAAAGAATGGTTCTTCCGCCTGTAATACAGGCTGCTCCGGCTCCGTGTTTCCCTTTACCCGCTTCCAGACCGGATTCTGCACAAACTCCCGCATTTTGGTGCGGTCCGCTTCATACCGCATTTCCTCCATAACCCGGTAGGAATCCCGCCGTTTTTCCTCAAAGGGCTCCGGGGTTTTACTGCTTTCCCGCTCCAGCTTTTCCTGTCGCTCCTGTGCCTTTAATTCCCTTTCTGAAGTCAGAAGGGCATCCGGTATCATTTCATTGGATTTCAGGGCATACTTCACACTGCCGCATAACAGGGCGCTGAACGAAGGAGCGTTTGTAAAACGCACATCCATTTTGGTGGGATGCACATTTACATCCACCCGCTCTGTATCCATGGTAATATGCAGTACACATAAGGGAAATTTATGCTGCATCAGGTATTCCCTGTAGCCCTCTTCAATGGCTCTGGATACCACACCGCTCCTGACAAATCTTCCATTGATAAAATAAATCTCAAAATTCCGGTTAGAGCGCACCTGCACCGGCTTTCCCAGATAGCCCTCAATGCGGATGCCCTCCTGCTCCTTCTGGATGGGCACAAGGGCATTTGCCACCTCCCGCCCGTAAATCCGGTAGATAACCTCCCTTAAATCGCCATTCCCGGAGGTATGGAATTTCATCTGATTTCCCAGTATCAGCTTAAAGGAAATATCCGGTCTGGAAAGCGCCAGATGCTCCATCAAATCCGCAATATATCCCCCCTCCGTTGCGGGCTGCTTTAAAAACTTCCGTCTTACCGGAGTATTGAAAAACAAATTCCGCATCAGAAAGGTCGTTCCGTCCGGCGCCCCGATTTCCTCAAAGGCAATCTCCCTTGCCCCCTCTAAAAGGATTCTGGTTCCCGTCATGCTTTCCTTTGTTTTGGTGATGACTTCCACCTTGGAAACCGCCGCAATACTGGAAAGTGCCTCTCCTCTGAACCCCAGGCTCCTGATGCGCATCAGATCCGACGCATCCTCAATTTTGCTGGTGGCATGGCGCAGAAAAGCTGTCCGAAGCTGGTCTTTTTCCATACCGCCCCCGTTATCCGTTACCCGGATAAACTCAATGCCGCCATCCTTCGCCTCCACGGTAATCGCTGTTGCCCCCGCGTCAATGGCATTTTCCACCAGCTCCTTTACCACGCTGGAAGGTCTTTCCACCACTTCTCCGGCAGCAATCTTATCTATTGTTTCTGAATCCAGAATATGTATCTGTGCCATCTTACTCCCCGTTTCTGCCGCGCCCTGTGCGCATGACAATTAACCCTGCCATCTGTTTTTCAGCTTGTTCTGCAGCTTATACAAAGCATTCAGGGCATCCAGCGGCGACATGGTATTGACTTCCAGCTCCATCAGTTCCTTTAAAACATCCTCATCTGTCACGGTATCAAACAGGGACATCTGTGCCAAATCCACCTCGTCCAGGTGCCGCTGCTTTTTCGCCCTGCCCTCTCCCTTGGTATCCACTGCAATATTCTGTATCTTTTCCGTAATATCATTATCCGTAAGCTGTTCTACGATTTCCTTTGCCCGGTCAATTACCATATCCGGCACCCCGGCAAGCTTTGCCACCTGAATACCGTAGCTTCTGTCCGCGCCGCCCTTGATGATTTTCCTTAAGAAAACAATATCATCCCCACATTCCTTGACGGCAATGCAGTAATTGTTGACATTGTGCATCTTGCCTTCCAGCTCCGTCAGTTCATGATAATGGGTGGCAAACAGCGTCTTTGCCCCCAGAAGCTTCCGGTTGCTGATATGCTCAATCACCGCCCATGCGATGCTTAAGCCGTCAAAGGTAGAGGTTCCCCTGCCGATTTCATCCAGAATCAAAAGGCTGTTGGAAGTTGCATTTCGGAGAATATTTGCCACCTCGTTCATTTCCACCATAAAAGTAGACTGCCCGCTCGCCAAATCATCCGAAGCACCTACTCTTGTAAAAATCCTGTCCACAATCCCGATGTTGGCACTCTTTGCAGGGACAAAGCAGCCCACCTGCGCCATCAGCACAATTAACGCCGTCTGCCGCATATAGGTTGATTTTCCCGCCATATTCGGTCCAGTAATGATACTGATGCAATGGCTGCCGTTATCCAGAAAGGTGTCATTGGCAATAAAGAGGTCGTTCTGTATCATCTGCTCCACCACGGGATGTCTGCCGTCCTTGATGTCAATAATGCCCTTCTCATTTAACTTCGGACGGACATAATGATTTCTCTCCGCCACAAGGGAAAGGGAAGCGTACACATCCAGTCTGGCAATCGCCTTTGCCGTCCGCTGGATTCGCTCCAGCTCCATGGCAATGGATTCCCTGATTTTACAGAACAAATCATATTCCAGGGTTGTCAGCTTGTCCTCCGCATTTAAAATCGTATCCTCCAGCTCCTTCAGCCTTGGCGTGGTATACCGCTCTGCATTGGCGAGGGTCTGCTTTCTGATATAATCCTCCGGCACCAAATCCTTATATGAATTTGTCACCTCAAAATAATACCCGAAAACCTTGTTGTACTTAATTTTCAGGTTCTTGATACCCGTTCTTTCCCGGTCGGCTTCCTCCAGCTCCGCCAGCCATTGCTTTCCGTCTTTCTTGGCGCTCCTCAGCATATCAATGGTTTCGTCAAAGCCATCCTTAATCATTCCGCCCTCTCTGATGGAAATTGGCGGTTCCTCCTCAATGGCAGACACAATCAGTTCATAAATATCCTGAAGGCTGTCCATATCCCTTTCAATTTCGGTCAGCTCGGCTTTTTCAAAGCCCTTCAGAACAGTTTTGATAGCAGGCAGCATTTCCAGGGAATTACGGAATGCGATAAAATCCCTCGGATTTGCAGTTTTGTAAGTCACCTTGCTTAAAAGCCGCTCCAAATCATAAATGGGATTCAGATATTCCCTGAGTTCATCCCGGGATACACTGTCCCTGTTCAACTCCTCAATGGCATCCAGCCTGCGCTCCATCTCCGCCTTTTCAATCAAAGGCTGCTCCAGCATACTGCGCAGCAGTCTGCCTCCCATGGCGGTTTTCGTCTTGTCCAGTACCCATAACAGGGAACCGCGCTTCTGCTTATCCCTTAAGGTTTCCGACAGCTCCAGATTTCTTCTGGTGGAGCTGTCCAAAAGCATATATTTGTTCGTCAGATAGGGATAAATATGGGTAAAATGCGTCAGCTCCGTTTTCTGGGTTTCGTACAGATATTGTAACAGTGCCCCCGCAGCAATCATTCCCACGGGAAATTCCTCAATCCCCAGCCCAATCAGGGTATTTACTTTAAAATGGCGAAGCAGTACCCTTTTGCAGCCCTCATCATCAAAAAAATGAGGTTCCAGCGCATTGACGGAAATCCGGTACTTTTCCTTTAAATTTCCCACATCAAACCCACTGACTAAAAAAGCCTCATTACAGATAATCTCTGAGGGTTCATATTTCATTAGTTCGTCATTCAGTTTCTTTAAATCCTCTACCTCGGTCAGATAATAATCTCCGGTTGTGACATCCGCAACAGAAATACCGATTTTTGCGGGCAGATAGGTAATACACATCAGGAAATTATTTTTGGATGCCTCCAAGGACTGTACATTGAGATTAGTTCCCGGGGTCACAATTCGGATAACATCCCGTTTTACCAGTCCCTTTGCCAGCTTCGGGTCCTCCATCTGCTCACAGATAGCCACCTTATAGCCCTTGTTGACCAGTCTGGTCAGATATCCTTCCACCGCATGATAGGGAATCCCGCACATGGGCGCTCTCTCCTCCAGCCCACAGGATTTCCCTGTCAGTGTAATTTCCAGCTCCTTAGATGCCGTCAGCGCATCCTCAAAAAACATTTCGTAAAAATCTCCCAGCCTGTAAAAAAGGATGCAGTCCTGATACTGCTTCTTTGTTTCCATATATTGCTGCATCATGGGAGTTAAATCTTCCACGGAAATTTCCTGTCCCGCCATTTGTACTCCATTTCTGCGCATCCTGCTGCGCATTTTTTCAATCTGATATTTAATTCACAGGACGAAATTTCCTATGAATTAAAAAAAGCAAACGCACAACGTATTGCGCATTTGCTTTCCAGTTTAACACAAAATATGGGAATTGTAAATTATTCATAAACTTCCTCTGCACGCTTTAAAGCATCATCAATGTGAACGCAGAAATTCTCTTTTCCCACCTTCTCCACAAAGCCTGCCTTCTGCATCACATGCATGGGCTGCTCATTGACATGGGAAAGAATCAGATGGATACCCTTCCTCTCACATTCCTCCTCCATCTGCTCCAGATTGTGCATCGCTGTTGCATCAATGGCATTGACACTTCTCATACGGAGAATCAGGCAGTTCATTTTCTCATCCAGCGTAATGGCAAGAATCTTATCCGCTGCGCCGAAGAACAGAGGCCCGCTGATTTCATATACCATGGTATGCGCGGGTACCGCCCTTAAGGAAAGGCTTTCCGGGTCGTCTTCATCATCCATATATTTCCAGCCCTCTACCTCAGTCACCTCGCTCATACGCTTCATGAACAGAATCGCTGCCATTAAGATACCAACCTCAATAGCCACAACCAAATCAAATACAACAGTCAGGACAAAGGTGACAACCAGTACGATAATATCGCTCTTTGGAGAGGTTTTGCACAGATAAACGAACTTTCTCCATCCGCACATATTATAAGCTACCATAAACAGAATCGCTGCAATAGTAGGCATGGGAATCAGCGCCGCATAGGGCATCAGAACAACCAGAATTAAAAGCAGTACCACGGAATGAACCATACCGGCAATGGGGGTACGACCTCCGTTCTTTACGTTTGCGGCTGTTCTGGCAATGGCTCCCGTTGCGGGGATTCCGCCAAAAAGAGCAGATACAATATTTCCGGCACCCTGGGCAATCAGCTCCATATTGGAACGATGACGGCTGTTTACCATGCTGTCTGCCACCACGCAGGAAAGCAGAGATTCTATGGCAGCCAGAATTGCTATGGTAAAGGCATCCGGCAGGACGTTCCGTACTGTTTCCAGCTTAAACTGGGGCAGGGAAATTGTCGGCAGCTTATTGGAAATTTCATACAAATCCCCAATGGTATTCACCTGCATTTTTGCACCGCTTACCATGGCAATTCCCACCAGTACCGCAATCAGGGAAGGGGGAATCTTCTTACAGAAGCCCGGCAGATAGGGCCATCCGATTAAAACTGCCATGCAGACCACGCCCACCAGCACTGCCTGCCAGTTGACCGTATTTGCAAAGGCAAGCACTGCCTTTAATTTATCTATGGTTTCAATTAAGGGTTCCTCGGAAACAATCGTCAGACCGAAGAAATCCTTCAGCTGTCCAATCACAATTGTCACTGCAATTCCGGCGGTAAAGCCTGTTGTAATGGTATAGGGAATAAATTTAATCAGGCTTCCCAGACGTAAAAATCCCATCACAATCAGAATGGCACCTGCCAGAAGGGTTGCAATTACAAGACCTTCAAATCCGTTTTTCGCCACAATGCCCGCAACGATTGTGGCAAAGGCTGCGGTGGGACCCGCTATCTGTACCCGGCTTCCACCCAGAAAGGAAATCACAAAGCCCGCGGTAATTGCCGTATAAATACCCTTTTCAGGGGTTACGCCGGAGGCAAGTGCCAGAGCGATGGAAAGGGGCAGGGCAATAATTGCCACAATGATTCCCGCAACCACATCCTTCACAAACTGCTCCTTCGTATAGGTTTTCATTACCGAAAAAAGCTTTGGTTTTAATTTATCCATTGTTTCTTCTCCCTCATGTTCTCTTTTTTGTAAAAATAAAAAAACCGTGACATTTATAAAATTTTTATAAAATGCGCACGGTTTTTATCATAATCCCAATTTTGTCTGACTGCAAGACTAAATATCACGTTATTTATCCTGTCATGGAAATTCTTTTTAGACACAATGCCCAATGTAATAGAAGCCATGACACTCGTCCAGACTTACCATCACAAGACTGCCAATCATGGAAGCATCTCCTGGGATATGGACAATGGTATTGTTGGAAAGCCGCCCTGTTACCATGGAGCTGTCATTTTCGTTGACCTCCTCAATCAAAGCTTCCATAACCTGTCCCTGATATCTGGACACCCGCTCCCTTGCGGTATCCTGTACCACCTTCAGCAGCCTGTCAAAGTTCGCCTTTATCTCTTCCTTCGGCACCTGATTTTCCATGGCGGCAGCAGGCGTACCTGTCCGCTTGGAATAAATAAAGGTAAAGGCGTTATCATACTGCACCTTCTTTACCACATCAATGGTTTCATCCACATCCGCCGCGGTTTCTCCCGGAAAGCCCACAATCAAATCCGTTGTAATCGCCATATCCGGGATTTCCCGGCGAATCCGCATTGCCAAATCCAGATACTGTTCCTTCGTATAACGGCGGTTCATCTTCTGTAAAATTTCCGTGGAACCAGACTGCAGAGGCAGGTGCAGATGCCTGCAAATCTTTTTGGATTCCTTCATGACCTGAATCAGTTCATCGGATAAATCCTTCGGATGGGAGGTCATAAAACGGATTCTCTTTAAGCCCTCTATCTTTTCCACTTCCCTTAAAAGCCGGGCAAAGCTCATAGGTTCCTCCAGATTTTTACCGTAGGAATTTACGTTCTGCCCTAACAGCATAACCTCCACTACCCCGTCTGCCACAAGCGCTTCAATTTCCCGTAAAATATCCTTCGGTTCCCGGCTCCGTTCTCTGCCCCGCACATAGGGTACGATACAGTAGCTGCAGAAATTGTTGCAGCCAAACATAATATTGATACCGGATTTAAAGGAATATTTCCTCTCCACCGGCAAATCCTCCACAATCTTATCCGTGCCCTGCCAGATGTCAATTACCATGTCATCCCGCTCGAACATTTCACATAATAACTCGGCGAATTTAAAAATATTGTGGGTGCCGAAAATCAGATTGACAAAGGAATAGCTTTTTTTCAGTTTTTCAATTACTCCAGGCTCCTGCATCATACAGCCGCAGAGTGCGATTTTCATTTCCGGGTTCTTTCTTTTATAACCGTTTAATTCTCCAAGTCTTCCGTAAACCTTCTGGTTTGCATTATCCCTGACGGTACAGGTATTGAAAATGACAAAATCCGCATTTTCCCGTTCTACAATCTCATATCCGATTTTCTCCAGGATTCCCACCAGCTTTTCGGAATCCCTGGCATTCATCTGACAGCCAAAGGTGGTAACGCAGCAGGTAGGTACTCTTCCAAGCCTCTCAGCCAGCTTTTCCACATGCTTTGCCGCCTTTTCCATATAGAGATACTGCTTTTTTGTTTCTTCCTCTTTTTCAAATGGCATATTTTCTGTCATTCTGTTCTCCATTCCGTGTTTTCTTACATTTTTTCCGCATATCTGGCAGCCAGCCTTACCAGAAGCTCTGTCACTGTTTCCATGGACTGTACGCAGGCATATTCAAACCGGCTGTGGTAATTGGCACCTCCTGTACATAAATTCGGACAGGGCAGCCCCATATAGGACAGTCTTGCTCCGTCTGTTCCTCCTCTGACAGGAGAAATCACCGGTTCCACGGAAAGCTCCCGCAATACGGCAGAAGCGTTCTCCATCAGATGCATATGGGGCTTCAACACCTCTTTCATATTGTAATAGGAATCCTGTATCTTTACCTCTACAGTGCCCTCACCGTATTTCTCATTCAGAAATTCCCCGCAGCGGGCAAACATCCTTTTCTTTTCCTCAAACAGTTCCCTGTCATGGTCCCGGATAATATAATCCGCAACGGTTTTCTCCACATTTCCGGAAATGCTGTCCAGATGGAAAAAGCCCTCATAGCCTTCTGTATACATGGGATTTTCAAAGACCGGAAGGAGGCTCTGAAATTCCTGTGCCACCAGAATGGAATTTATCATTTTCCCCTTGGCGCTTCCCGGATGAACGCTTCTTCCGTTTACAATCAGCTTTGCTCCGGCAGCATTGAAGGTTTCATCCTCCAGCTCTCCCAGTGCCCCTCCGTCTACTGTATAGGCAAAATCTGCCCCGAAAAGTTTTACATCAAAATAATCTGCTCCGGCACCCACTTCCTCATCCGGGGTAAAGCCAATCCGGATTTTTCCATGCTTTTTCGCGGGATTCTTCAACAGCTCCTCTGCGGCTGCCATAATTTCCGCCACCCCTGCCTTGTCGTCTGCTCCAAGCAGCGTGGTACCGTCCGTCACAATCAAGTCCTTCCCTGCAAGCTCTGCAATCTCCGGGAAATCAGAAACCTTTAAAACAATATTTTCCTTCTCATTTAACAGAATATCTTTTCCGTCATAATTTTCTACGATACGGGGCTTTACATTTTCACCGCTGACTGCCGGGGAAGTATCCATATGGGCAATCAGTCCGAGAACCGGCGCCTCTTCACAGCCCTCGGAGGCGGGCACGGAAGCATACACATAGCAATGCTCCTTATCATAGGTAATTTCCGTTGCTCCCATTTCCGTAAGCTGCTCTGCCAGAATCTCCGCAAGGTGATGCTGCTTCATGGTACTCGGGGTTGTCTGGGACTCCTCCTCTGAACGGGTGTCTATTCTGGCGTATTTCAAAAAATTTTCTATGGTTTTCGTCATTTTCCTGTTATCCATTTCTGCGCACTTCTCTCCGCATGAGAAGTTTGTGTCAGGTGCGCACAGACACAAATCCTGCTTCACTGCCGTATTTATTATCATAACACGCAGGAAAAAATACCACAACCAAAAGTTTTTTCCGGTTTTAATCCAGTCTTCCCCTCTGCCTTACCCCGCTGCAGACCTCCCCGGATAACAGCCAGAGGCAAATCAGGTTCGGCACTGCCATGCAGCCGTTGCAGATATCTGAAAGTGTCCATACCGTTTCCAGTGGCAGCAGGCAGCCCGCAAAAACTGCCAGCCCGTAAAGCAGCCGGTATATCACACAATATCTGCTCTTTCCCCCCGCCAGAAATTCAAATGCCTTTTCCCCCTGATATGCCCAGCCTAAAATGGTGGCAAAGGCAAACAGGGCGATACAAATGCTGACAAAACCATTTCCCGCCCTTCCAAAGCTGTCCTGAAATGCCCCCAGTACAAGCCCTGTGGCATCTGCCTCCATTCCCCTTGCCTTTTGCCCGAACACCCCGGACACCGCCAGGGCAAGCCCTGTCAGGCTGCACATGACAATGGTATCCCAGAAAACTCCGGTCATACTGATATAACCCTGTCTGACATAATCCTCCGTATCCGCCGATGCCGCACTGATTCCCGCCGCGCCAAGCCCCGCTTCATTGGAAAAGATGCCTCTGGATATTCCTACCCGTATCGTTCCGAACAGCCCACCTGCCACCGCCTTCGGACAAAAGGCAGTCAGGACAATTTCTGCCAGCGCCTGAGGTATCCTGTTAAAATGAAACATCAGAATCCCGCAGATTCCGAACAGATAAAAAATCCCCATAAAGGGAACCAGATATGCCGTCACCTTTCCGATACTGCCGATTCCCCCAAGCACCACCAGAATTGTCAGTACAGACAAAAAAAGCCCTGTTTTGGCTTTTTCCACAGAAAAAGACAGCCAGAGCGCGTCCGCAATGGAATTAGACTGTACCATATTTCCCATCCCCAGAGAAGCCAGCACCGCAAAGACAGCAAACAAAAGCCCCATTCCTCTCGCCCACCTGCTTTCCCGCCACCGGTTCTGCCAGGTATACATGGGGCCGCCTGTATTTTCTCCCTTTTCGTTTTTTCCCCGGTATTTCACCGCCAGCATACTCTCAGCCAGCTTGGTTGCCATTCCCAGAAGAGAACCTGCCACCATCCAGAACAAAGCCCCCGGACCGCCAAGCGCCATTGCTCCCGCCACCCCTACAATATTCCCTGTTCCTATGGTGGATGCCAGTTCCGTTGTCAGGGCGGCAAAAGGCGAAACCTGCCCCTTTTCGCCCTTTTGCTTTTCCGGCTTTACAATCAGGGTGATTGCCCCTTTCAGATTTTTCAGGGGCAGAAAGTCCATCCGGTACATAAAATATCCGCCGGTTCCCAGAAGCCAGCACACAAGCCAGGGCCCCCAGACAAGTTCATTGAGTTTTTCCAGTATCATCCAGAACACAATGTCCTTTTTTCTAAAACTATATGGACATTTTCCCCGGATTATGCTTCCCCGAACTCCGAAACCAGCTCCATAATATCCGGAAATCCCAGAACCCCATCCCAGAGTACCTCATAAAATTTTTGGGAATAGCTTCCTTCAAATTTCACCGTAAAATCCAGCTTGTTTTCCCCGTAATGGAATTTTCCCGTCCATTCCTCTCCATCCTCGGAAGTGGTATACTCCGCCACCTTATCCAGGCTCAATTCTTCCTCCGTTACCGACGCGGCTGCATCGCTGGCTATCCCACTGTACATTTCCGAATTTGTCATCTCATACCCGGTCAGGCCGCTTATCTCCGCCACGTTGGTAATCAGCTTCTTTTCCTCTGTATCCATTGTGCTGCCTTCTCCGGCAGCCCCTCCGTAAAGGTAACAGAGCATCGCCCAGAAGGTACTCAGTTCCTCCTCTGTTGCCACCATATCCAGCAGTACATACTGCCCCGATACTTCCTCCCCGGCGTTCTCCCTCTGACGGCTGCAATCCATTCGGATGCCGTAAACATCCCCGGTCTGAGCATCTAAAAGCAGCTTCACCACACAGCCCGCCGGATTTTCCATTTCAATATACCAGATAATGAAATTGACGCCCTTTGCAAAATTTTCACTGTAAATCACATACTGCTTCCAGGCAGTTACCATTTTCCCGTTAAATTCCCCTAATACCATATCAGCAGGCAGATATGCCGCATCCACCCATAATAAAATCCCGTTCTGATAAAGCCCCTTATCGGATTTCAGCACCGCCTCCAGTTCTTCCCCCGGCTCCAAATCCTGCTCCGTCACATACATGGGAACCCCATCGCTTTTTTCCTGCGCGAAACGCTCCAGACGCCTGTACAGGGAGGTTTCATAGGAATCCTGCAATAGGGTAATATTCTGCTCCGAAGCGGTACCAAAGCCATATTCCCTGTATCTTAGAGCGTCCTGAAGGGCAAATATACCCTGGGGTATAAAAAGTGCCGCCAGCAGCAGGCTTAAAAAAATGACAAAAGCTCCGGCTTTCCCTCTTCTGCTTTTTCTCCCTTTCTCCATTTTCATTTCCTCAACTTCCCTTCTGCCGGAAATACAACCCGCATTACCGTGCCCTCCCCCAGTCTGCTGTCAATCTTTAAAACCGCTCCATGTAACTGAATGATTTTCCGGCACAGCGCCATCCCGATTCCCGCGCCCCCTTCCTTTCTGGAACGGGATTTGTCCACCATGTAAAAGGCTTCTGTGATACGGCTGATTTCCTCCCTGGGAATCCCCCGCCCATTGTCCACGACCTTTACCTCATAGGCTCCGTCAGGAAGCGCTGTTCCTTTCAGAAGTAAAAATCCCTTCTCCCCCTTGTCCATGGCTTTTGCTCCATTGTCCAGCAGATTGTAAAATAAGGACAGCAATAATGACTCCTCCCCCCAGAGATATCCCCTGTCCATTTCTATCTTTCCCCGAATCCCCTTTTTCTCCCAGATTGGACGGACTGTTGCCCTTAAATTTTCTTCCAGTTGCTTTGTGGAAATTTTTCTTTTTACAAAGGTCTGCCTGTCCATCCCCACCAGCTCCAGCAGCTTAAAGGAAAGACTTTCCAGACGCTTTCCCTGAGAATAAATATAAAAGACTGCCTCTGCCCTCTCTTCCTCCGACAGCTTCATGGTATTCATCATATCCGCGTACCCAATGATGGAAGTCAGGGGTGTCTTTAATTCATGGGCAAAGGCTGCCGTGAAATCCTCCTGCCTTTTTGCCTCCCTCTCCTTTTCCTCCATCTGCTCCACCAGCCGGTCTGCCATATGGTTAAAGCTTTTCGCCAGTTCCCCGATTTCATCCCCGTTTGTATTCCGGGAACGCAGCTCATACTGTCCCTCGGCGATTTTCCCCGCCACCTGTTCCAGACTGCGAATCGGCTTTGTCAGATAACAGGCGATAAACCCGGCTCCTGCGCCTCCCGCCGCAAGAAGCACCACAAGCGCCAGCCGGTACCGGTTTAACAGGATTTCTCTTTCCTGATAAATAGGGGTCAGATTCCGGCACAGCCCCAGACTCACCGTGCCCGTGTCCAGCTTTGCCAGCACCATATTTAACAGAAAACTGCCCTCTGCCGTTTCCCGGATGCAATATCCATACCCCTTCCCTGTCTGTTTATTATTTTCCAGAACCCTTTCCTGTAACAGAAGTGCTTCCTCCTCCAGTGCCGTCCCCTGTAGGGAGGCTTCCCCTGCATAAAAGGTTCCCTCCTCATCCAATACAAACAAACGGCTGCCATCCTGCTCCACATTCTGGGTGATACTGTCCAGCGTCCTGCTGATGGCATATACCTGCCCGTATTCCGCATTGGACTGATACCCCATTTCAAACAAAAAACGGAACACCTGGCTTGCCTTGTCTGCCTGCTCCGTTTCCTTTTTCATCAACTGTGCAAAATTCCCTGTCATCATCCAGATTCCAAACAACGTAAAGGTCACTGTCAGAAGTGCAGTGATTGCCCAGAACAGCTTTTCCGTCAGCTTTCTGTTTTTCATTTATTCCCCCTCTAACCGGTATCCGACCTTATAAACCGCCGTTATCTCACTGTCCCAGTTTAACTTCTTTTTCAAGCGCTGAATATGCAAATCCACTGTCCTCGACTGCCCCATATACTCGCCACCCCAGACATTTTCATAAATGGTTTCCCGGTACAGTGCAATATTCCGGTTTCTGACAAGCAGGAGCAAAAGGTCAAATTCCTTCATGGTAAGAGGAATTGCCTCCCCATTTCTCGTTACCTGTCTGGATGCCGTATCAATCAGGATATCAAAAACCTGAAAACGGTTTTCCGTCTTGTGATACCTTCTGAGCACCGCCTCCACTCTCGCCAGCAGCTCCACAATTTCAAAAGGCTTTGTCAGATAATCGTCTGCCCCCATTTTCAGCCCCTTTACCTTATCCTTTGTTGTTCCAAGGGCGGTCAGAAAGATAACCGGAATCATCAGTTCTCTTGCATACTCCATCAGCTCATATCCGTTAATTCCCGGCAGCATCACATCCAGCAGAACCAAATCTATACCTTCCCTCTCCATCAGGTCAGCCGCTTTCTGTCCATCCGGTGCCCAGATACAGTCATATCCGGCACGGCTTAAATTCTTCTGTAATAAATTTGCTATCGGCTCCTCATCCTCTGCAATTAAAATTCTTATCATTTTAATCCCCATTCCGCAGTACAGGCTTTTCCTGTAGTCTTATGCTCCTTTTATATTGCATCGGAATTGTATCTTTTTTGTAACTTACATGGGGCCTTTATCCCGCAGAAAGGTATGCCATAACTTTCTTCTGCACATTCCCGGAGAAGCATACCCTTCTGACACTCCATCCAAAAGCCGGAATCCCCGCTGTTTTCCGGAGACCGGCTTCCACTCCGGCAGCTCGTCCCCGTTGGGATTTCCATGATTCTTTACAAAATTTGCCACATAATCCATCATCTGTCCGCTCAGTCTGGTATCCACCTCTTCAAAGGGACGCCAGCACCTTTCCCGGTTGCCGAACCAGTACCACAAATCCGCTGCATGATAGGCTTTATAACGGTTTCCGGGAAGCTCCCTGTCAAAGAGATATCCGTAAACCGGTGCCCTGTGCTTTCTGCTGTTCCTTTTGGCATATCCATACGCCATTTCAAAAATCAGATAGGGCATAAAATCCTGAGAAGTCACCCCCAGCATAACCGGCACATCCAAATCCATTCCCTTCTTTAAAACAGTCTGGGGCACATCCGGTATAATCCTTCCGTCAATTCCCGGCTGCAAATAATGAAAATTCTGTTCCCTTCTGGATACCGTAAACCATGCCTCCCAGATGTCCCTTGCCGGAAGGCTCTTAAATTCCTCTTCCGTTTCTGCTCCTGCCTGTTTTCTGACTGCCTCCCAGAAGCCTGCCGCCTCCTGCCGGGTATAGGGTCTGACAATCTTCGGCACACAGCCTGCTCCGGAAAGCATAATCGCCCCGGAGATAATCCCCTTTAATAACTGGGAATACAGTAAATCCATAATACTCATGGCACCCGCCGACTGCCCCATCAGGACAATCCGCTCCGCGTCACCGCCAAAGGCTTCTATATTCTTATGAATCCACCTGATTGCTTCTATCTGGTCATACAGCCCGTAATTTTCAGATTCATAAAGGGAAAATACATTTAACCGATACCCAACAGATACATAGACAAGTCCCCGTCTGGTATAGGCAAGTCCATCCCCGTAGGGCATCTCCTCCAGCGTTCCGTTTTCATGCCCTCCCCCATGGATAAAGACAAGCACCGGACACTTTTTCTTATTTTTCGGAATCTGAATGTTTAACTGCAGGGCATTTTCCTCATAGAGGAAGGTATCTCCCTTTCTAAATTCCTCATAATAGAAATTATCCGCATCCCTTGCCTCTTCCCGGAAGGTATCGTACTGGGGGCAGTTTTTCTCTTTTCCCGTAGCATCATAAATGTCATTCCAATGCAAAACAGGCACGGGATAGGAAAAACGCTCTGCCGTTGCATAGGAAATACCCCGGAATAAAATATCCTCTTCCCGTTCTGTTCCTTTTACTGTTCCACAGCCTGTTTCCAGCAAAATTTCCTGCATCGCGCTTCCTCCGTGCCTGTTCTCTTTATTTATTTTAATCCATATTTCTGCGCATTTCCACAACGCATCTTCACACTAATCATCCATTCCGCAGGCATCCCTTTGCCGAAGAAATCGCGAACTGAATTTCAGATTCAGTTCTGCGATAAAGGCTATCTCAATTTATACTCATAGGTATATCTTACGCTTGTACCATAGGAGTTGTTGGAATAAACAACATTTCCAAAGGCGTCATACTCGTAGGTCGAATTATACTCCTGATACCCTCTGTTGGAATTATTTACTGCATACTGAATCTGATTATCGTGCTCGTCATAGGTATAGGTATAAGTACTGATATCGGTATCATTAATTATGGACTTACCGCTCACCATTCTGCCCTTTTCATCAAATTCGTTTATGAACCGGCTGCTTTCGCTGTCGCCATATCCCACATATTCCGTATAGGATTCATTATAGGACTCTGTTCCGTCTGCATAATACTGTCTGGTTGTTTCCGTATAATTGGAGTTGGTTATGGTTCCATAATCATCAATGTTAACCTCATAGTATGTCTGATAGGTAATATTCCCTGATGCATCGTACTGATAGGTTTCCTCCTCATAATATCCTTCATTGTCCGGGTAGGTTGTTTTACAGGAAATCATATTTCCCTGTGCATCATATTCCCGCTCATAATTGGTTACATACTCATAGGTAATTCCTTCTGTATAGCTGTTGACATAATAATAACTCTGAAGCATCTGATTGTGTTCATCATAGGTATACTCGCAAACCGATTCCTGCGTAATTTCCCGGGTATCATAGTCAGGGGTCTTTGTTACCTCTCTGATTTCATTTCCCGCAGCATCATACTCTGCCTCAAAAGAATATGTAATATTTCCGTCCACATCCCGGCTTACAGATTGCGTCATATTCCCGTTTCCATCATAAACACTTTCTGTAGTGAAGGTTTCCTCCGGATAGATATAACTTACAAATTCCGTTTTCAGGACAAGATTATCCGAATTATAAGTATATGTCGTTTCATCGACAAGGGAACCATACTGATATCCCTTGTAAGAAATCATATTTCCCTGTTCATCATATTCCATTTCATAAGCAATATTTCCATATTTGTCATAAGCGATGGAATGCTTTATCTGGTCAGAATCTTCGTAATACTCTGTATACTCGGAAGAACCATCATTGTAGGTTGAGGTCATGGATGACTTATAGGAATTTTCTATCAGGTAATTCTGCTCCGCAAGCAAATCCTCGTTTCCTTCATTTTCCCAGAGACTCTCTTCCAGATAGTTCAATGCACCTGTCACATCCCCATCCTCTGCCATCAACTGAGCCATACCGCTGCATGCAATGGGATTCGTGTAATCATATGCCAGCACTTCGTTAAAGTAATCTCTCGCCTTTTCCGTATCCCCTGCCGCCAGTGCAGCCTTGCCTAACCCTGCCTGACAGTCTATGCTTCCGTCTGTTGCCTCTTCATTATACTCGTCCAGCTTTAATACTTCATCATAATAGCTTTTCGCCTTTTCATAGTCCTCTTTTGCAAAGCTGTCTGCACCGGCGCCGAGATAAGCCTTTATCATCCCCGCTGTTGCATCCTCATTCTTACTGTCAAGCTCCTGTACCTCCTGATAGGTACTGATTGCTGTTTCATAATCCTTTGTATCCAGACACTCATCCGCATACTTTAAATATGCCTTAGTCAGCGCCTTTTTCACCTCTTTGGAATCATCAATATCATATGCAAGCAGATAAGCCTCTATCGCCTGCTGATAAGCCTTTTCCTCCATGCAGCCATCACCCTTTTTCATGGCACGGCTGTACTGCTGCGCCGGGCTCATATAAAAGGCAAAACCGCCGCCTGCTCCTGCCAGCAGTAAAACTACAACAACCAGCACTGCAATCAGCTTTCCCTTGCCGCCCTTTTTCACCTTCTTTTCCTTTACGGGTTCTGTCTTTACTTCCTGTGCAGGAGCTTCCGCCTTAGGCGCTTCCTCTGTCTTTGCTTCCTGTGCAGGGGCTTCTGCCTTAGGCGCTTCTTCTGCCTTTGCAGGCTCTGGCTTTGCTTCCTGTACCGAAGCTTCCACCTTAGGCGCTTCCTCTGCCTTTACAGGCTCTGGCTTTGCTTCCTGTGCAGGGGCTTCCACCTTAGGCGCTTCCTCTGCCTTTACAGATTCTGTCTTTGCTTCCTGTACCGGGGCTTCTGCCTTAGGTGCTTCCTCTGCCTTTACTGCCTCTTCCGGCTGGTTTACCGCTGTTCCACATTCGGGGCAAAAGCGGGCACCATCCTCCAGTCTGGCACCACAATTTCCACAAAACATTCTTTCGTTCCTCCTCATAATTATCCGTTATAAAGCCATTGCAACAGATTTATTCTATTCCACCTTTTTCAAACTGTCAATCTGTATCCACAATTCCTGTACTCCCCGGAACGCCTGCTGTCTTTTTTCATATATTACTATAAAGAAAAAGCAAAACGGGAAGGATATTATGCAAGAATTTTTGCCTGATACCAATATTGACAGATTTCCGATTGCCATGGCTTACGTCCCCTGGCAGAAATTTGACAAAATTTATGACGACCTGGAAAAGGCATTCCGCACCGGAACCATTTTCCCCGAACTGAATAAACCTTTTACAGGAAGGAGATGCGTCTGATGGGAACAAAGGAACAGTTACTACAGGATATCAATATCGTCAGCTTCGTTCTGGTTGAACTGGGACTTTATCTGGACACACATCCCTTCGACCGGAACGCTATGGAATATTTCAACCATTATGCCCGTATCAAACATCAGATGACAAAGGAATTTTCCATGAAATATTATCCGCTTACCATGGATATGGCAGAAAGCAGCAAGGAATGGAGATGGGGCACCGCTCCTCTGCCCTGGGAAGGAGGCTGTGCATAAATGTGGAATTATGAAAAAAGATTACAGTTCCCTGTAAATATCAAGGAACCAAACGCTAAACTGGCGCAGGTCATTATCTCCCAGTTCGGTGGCCCTGACGGTGAACTCGCCGCCAGTATGCGGTATCTGTCCCAGAAATTTGCTACTCCCTATAAGGAAGTAGCCGGACTGCTGAACGATATCGGCACAGAAGAGCTGGCACATCTGGAAATGATTGGCGCTATTGTTTATCAGCTGACCCGGAATCTTTCCATGGATGAAATTGAAAAAAGCGGCTTTGACAAATATTATGTGGACCATACCCTTGGTATCTGGCCTCAGGCAGCGGGCGGTATTCCCTTTAATGCCTGTGAATTTCAGTCCAAGGGGGATGTCATCACCGATTTGGTTGAGGATATGGCTGCCGAGCAGAAGGCTCGCTCCACCTATGACAATATCCTCCGCCTGGTAAAGGAACCGGATGTCTGCGCTCCCATCAAGTTTTTACGGGAACGGGAAATCGTCCATTTCCAGCGCTTCGGGGAAGCTCTGCGCATCACCCAGGATAACTTAAACTCCAAAAACTTTTACGCATTCAATCCCGGATTCGACAGATGCGATGGCTGCAAGGACAGCTGACATCAAAGTCCGGATTCTTGCCCGCCGGCAGCTTCAAAACGGAAGCCGCCGGCAGTTTTTCAGCCGGATTACCTGCTCTTTAAGATTCTCCTTAAAAGCACATCCCCTGCCAGCGGCAAAATGATGACAAGCTGTCTGAGCAGGGAAATGTTTTTTTATCTGATGATGATATAAACCGCATATGCAACATAAAACGCAACCATACAGACCCCTTCGATTCTTCCGATTTTCTTTCTGGTTCCCGCAAATATCCATACGCACACTGTAAATACAACAAGGACACACAAATCAATTATATTCTCAGTAATTATGCTAATCGGGCTGATTGCCGATGCAATACCAAGTACCATAAGTATGTTAAACACATTGGAGCCAATCGCATTACCAAGTGCCATATCAACTTCATTCTTTCTGGCTGCAACGATGGATGTCACAAGCTCCGGAAGGGAAGTTCCTATTGAAACAATGGTAAGCCCAATCAGTGTCTGACTCATTCCCAGTTCACTTGCGATTCTGGATGCTGCATCTACTGTCATATCCCCGCCGATGGCAATCGCAACTGCTCCTCCGGCTATAAACAGGATGCTCACAGGAAAGGAAACAAGCTTAATCTCCTCGTCTGAGCCGCCTTCCACTTCGACCTTTCTGCCTTCCTTACTTGCCTTTAATGCAATTTTAATCATGTAGAAAACATAACCGGCAAAAAATATAATCAATATCACACCATCCAGGTGTCCAAGGGTCATGCCTGATTTGTCGCCAACTCCGATAATCCCCAAAAGCATTAAAAGACCTGCACAGATAAGGGAAAAAGGAATATCTCTCTTAATTGTTTCCTTTGCAACATTTACTGTGGCTAATACTGCACACACACCGATAACCACCATCAGGTTAAATATATTGGAACCCACTGCATTGCTGACCGCAAGTTCATTGTTCCCTGTAATGGAAGCCGATACACTGACCGCTGTTTCCGGAAGGGATGTCCCCATTGCAACAATGGTAAGTCCGATGATGATAGACGGAACATGCAGTCTTTTTGCCACGCTTGAGCTTCCCTCCACAAAAAAGTCTGCGCCCTTAATCAACAGTACAAATCCTATTACAAGAAATACAAGTACAAGAGCAAATGGGGCATTGTTAATAAAGCTTTCCATAATTTATCCCTCCAGTTCCCTTTCCAGCAGCGCCGCGGCATCTCCTACACAGTCAACACATTCCCTTTTTACAATGCCATCATCCATTCCTTTTAACTCCCGGCATACAACCGTGCCGTTCTGCTCCTTAAACGCAGTAATGATTCTTCTGGCACTCTGCATGGTTTTCTTCGGATTCTTGTTGATAAGTCCCAGTATATTTACCGCCCCTATAATAGCGCCGCAGGTGGACTCCATACTGCCGCCGATTCCTACCGCAAAGCCCTGGGTCAGGTTTTTGACCGTTTCCTCGTCTATCCCAGCCAAATCACAATAGGCGCAGGCTACCGCCTGGGCACAGTTATGACCGCACATTTTTCTCTCCCTTGCATTCTGTACTCTCGATTCCATAATCCCACTTCCTTATCCACTGTACTGATTTGATGTTCTCATTTCTACTGTCATTATAATTGCCAGATTCCATTCCGGCAATACCCTTCTTTCCCGAAAACCATTTGAAATTATTCTGTTTTATATGTATAATGAGTAAGAAAGTACGCAAGATAATACGCAAGTAAACAAAGTCTGTTTTAAGAAATGAGGTTTTATGGATAACTATACACCGCCCTTTACCATTACCAATACCATTTTATCCCTTGTGGCATCTATTTCAGAAAAAATCGGACGTATTGCTCTGCTCAGCAATCTGGAAGCAAAGCCACATCTCAGAAAAAATAATCAAATAAAATCCATTCACTCTTCTTTGAAAATTGAAGCAAACTCCCTGTCACTAAATCAGGTCAGAGATGTTATCAACGGGAAGCTGGTACTCGGTGAACAAAAAGAAATTCAGGAAGTAAAAAACGCCTATGCTGCCTATGGGAAAATCTCTGAAATAAATCCATACAGTATCAGCGATTTAAAAAAATTTCATGGAATTATGACGAAATATATTGAAGAAGAATCCGGCGAATTTCGGCACGGCGAAGAAGGTGTGTTTCATGGCAGTGAATGCATTTTTATGGCTCCGCCAGCTCAATTTGTACCACAACTAATGGAACAGCTTTTTAACTGGATGAAACGAAATCAAGTAGAAGTACACCCTCTTATTTTAAGCTGCATATTTCATTATGAATTTGTATTTATCCACCCCTTTTCTGACGGGAACGGCAGAATGGCAAGATTATGGCATACTGCTCTTCTTTCCAAATGGAAACCGGTCTTTGAATATGTTCCCATTGAAAGCCAGATTGAAAAGTTTCAGGATGATTACTATGATGCCATTGCAAAGTGCCATGTGTCAGGAGAATCTACTTTTTTTATCGAATTCATGCTGACACAGATTGACAAAGTTCTGGGAGAACTTTCTATCCAAATGAATCAGGAAAACGAACACCTTTCTGAATCTGTCAGAAAACTGCTTGATAATATGGAATATGACATTCCTTATACAGGCAACGCACTTATGCATAAATTAGGTTTGAAATCCAGAGAAGGTTTTCGCAGAAACTATCTGCACCCTGCAATAGAAATGAATTTAATACACATGACTATTCCAGACAAGCCAAACAGTAAAAACCAGCGATACATCAGGCAGGAATAAACGATAGGAGCATTCCTGTAATTCAGAAATAATGCCAATTGAATAAAAAAGAACCTCAAGGTATGATTGAGTTGCATCTT
>ENA-UESE01000490-UESE01000490.1-human-gut-metagenome-genome-assembly--contig:-NODE-490-length-48107-cov-15.831522_pt1 | contig 48107 bp, 38 predicted proteins | sample MGYA00242995_ERZ507996 | MGnify/ENA primary metagenome ERZ507996 (study PRJEB26167, sample SAMN06115489) | human gut metagenome | host: Homo sapiens | place: China:Sichuan | collected 2015-04-15...
AAAATGAATAAAAGTGTGGTGTTTCGTATAATTATGAGTTAGTATGCATCAGACACACTTTTGTAAAAAGGGAGTAAGTTTTTTGAATCTGACTACTGTCACAGAAGGCAAAAATGCGGTATACTTTTTACATAAAGATATAAGCCATATATTTATTGAAATAAATGTTGAAAGGAGGTCGGTTTGTATGAAATATGCAGGTATGCCCATGGGGATGTGGATGGTTTTTGGAAAATCATTTAGAAAAAATCTCACAGAGGTTTTGAAGTATGATGAAAAAGAAAGCAGAAAAATAACTGCGGCTGCAAAGAAAAAGTACAGAGAGCTTATAGAGGGGCTTCCTGAGTTTGAGAAGGCAGACAGATTCAAAATGAATATAGTGAATTGTGCAATGCTGTCTGCATTTTTCCTGAATATGCCGACATTGCCCGGTGTTGAGGATGCAACGGAGTATTATAAAAAGTCCATGATGACGGGAATGATGCAGTGGTTTTGCCGGATGAGTGGAAAGAAAAAGTACTCGGAAGCAGATATCAATTCAATGAAAGATACCGCAAAACTAAAAGCGGGGGACAGAAATCCCTATTCATGGAATATGGATTTTTATGAGTATGAGGATGGGAGCGGCTATGAGGCAAGATTTACATCCTGCGGAATATGTAAGTTAATGAACGAACTGGGGCTCACCGAGCTGATACCGGCGATGTGCCGTCTTGATTACACAATGAGTGAAGCAGGCGGTGTTACTGATTTTGTCAGGGAATACACCCTTGCCTCCGGCGGACCTTATTGCGACTGTGGATACAGGGAAAAACAGGGCTGAGAAGTATCATAAATGTATTACGGGTAGTGAAATGGTAAAAAAAGACTCGACAGAATAATCTGCCGGGTCTTTTGCCGTTACTTTGTGTGGGAAGTGGAAGCCTCCTGTTTGTACTGGGTAAGCTCTTTGGTGAGCTCCTGAACAAGAGAACGCATGTCAGCAAGCTCAGAGTTTCTTTTAATAAGCTCAGAATCCTTCTGGATAAGTGCTGCATCTTTCTCTGCAATCGTTGTGTTTAATTCTGCTTTCAAATCTTTCACCTGTTTATTCAGTTCTTCCACCATATACCGCTCTGTGTTTCTGTCCATCTCTCTTAATGCATCAGAAAACATATGTATCAACTCCTCCGGTTTCTTCCTGAATGTGATGATATCCTGATAATACGGCAGAAATTCCGGATACTGGTTTACAAACTGCACCATCTTTTCCGGATTGTCCTCCGTCAAGAATTTCAGCCATGCTTCCTGCTTTGTATTTATATTGTGGACTACGGACTCAAATGTGTCAAGAGATATGAAAATCAAATTTGGTGCATTGTATGTCCTCTGAATCTGTCGTATTATATTTTTAAAAAATTTTTCTCTTTTTTAAAACCGGATTACCTTTTGCTGGTACTTATTAACAGAAAGGAGCAGTAAGCTATTCCGAAAAATAGTGATGCGAAGGAGAGAGGACATGGAAGATACTTTAAAAAAGGCAATACAACAAATGAAAAGCGGAGAGGAAAGGGGATTTAATGCAGTCTATTCTGCAACATATAACAGGGTTTATTTCAGGGCAAAGCAGATAATGAAAAAGGAAGAAGATGCTCAGGATTTGACTCAGATTGTGTTTGTGGAGGCATATAAAAACATACATACTTTGCAGTCGGCGGAAGCACTGTACTCATGGCTGGACGGAATTGCTTATAATCAGGGTATGAAGATTTTCAGGAAGAGAAAGGATGTTTTACTGACAGAAGAGGCAGAGGGGCTGTTTGATACGCTGGAAAATAATGACACAGATGTCATGCCGGAGCTTACTGCACAGCAGAAGGCAACCGCAGAGATTATCCGGGGGATTATCGAGGAACTGCCGGAACTGCAAAGGGCAGCAGTGGTGGCTTATTATTTTGACGGCTTGAAGGTAGAGCGGATTGCGGAAATGATGGAATGTTCTGTGAATACGATTAAGAGCAGACTGAATTATGCCCGTAAATATATTAAAACAAGAGTGGAAGAGAAAGAGGAGAAGGAAGGCTACAGACTGCATGTACTTGGACTGCCGGTTCTCTGGTATGCAATTAAGACAATGTCTGACAGGACAACGCTTACTGTGGAGGCAGCGCAGGGTATCTATAATGGAGCATGTACTAATGTGGGGCTGAAGGCAGGTACCATTTCCCTGAGCGCTTCGGCAGCAGGCACAGGTGCAGCCACGGAAGCCACAGCGGGAGCCGCAACACAGACAGCAGGAACAGCCAGCAGTGGAGCCGCTGGAGCAGCAACAGGAGCCGCAGCCGCAGGCAATGCAGCGGCACAGGCGGGAGCCATGGGAGCAGCCGCAGCCGGCGGCATAAGCGCCACCGCAAAAGTCCTGATGATTGCCGGGGCAGTTGCTGTTGCAGGACTGGGAACGGCAGGCGTGATAAGCGGTGTGAGAAGCCATAATATGCAGAAGGCAATGGAGTGGGAAACCGAGAAGGACACTCTGGTAGAGGACAGGCATCTGACTCTGGAGGATGATTTGTCAGAATATCTGGTGTTGCGTAGTGAGGAGGACGGAACCAACAATCTGACACCGGTACATGCTTATAAGGTATCCGATACAGAATACCGCTTTTCACCGAAGGAAATGCAGCAGCATGGAGATATCGTGCATTTCTATTTCTCGAAAGAGGATTTGGATTATCTGCCGGAGGGAGTGGAGCTGGCGCTGGCATATCATTCCAATGATGATGGTTATGCACCGGAGGAACTGAGGACCTATTATATGCACGATTTCACCAGCGGCAGAATGGAACTTATGGTGGATACGGAATATTCCTTTATTATCAAGCTGGTACCTACAAGGGAAAAATCCGTGTATGAAGCATGGGATCTGGAAGAAGATTATTCAGAATTTATCAAGATGTATAAGGCAGAGGTATCTGCTCCCTTCGCCTATGAATATCTGTATGATGACGTGACTCTGACACCGGAGAAAATCAGTGATGACGAATATCGTTTTTCCAGTACAATGCTGGTAAATGCCTATACTGACGGGCAGATAGTAGGAATCCGGTTAAATATTCCCAATACTGTACAAATCGTGTCTGTTACGGGAGGAGATATTCATACGCCGGGAACCACGGTGGACTATTACCAGATAAATAATGAGGAAGCAAACCGGATGTATTTTCCGCTGGATACTTCCACAGACATTATTGTGAAGGTAGAAGATTATAAGGTAATAACCGGTGATGCACCAGTGGAGGAAAAAACTCCCAAGTCCATTGCAGAGCTTGGCAATATGTATGATTATGAGAAGTGGGAACCGAGCGACGGTTCGGATGGAGCTACTCTGTATGTACGGCAGACAGGTCTGGAAGATGGAGATATTGTAGAGTATGAAGGCTACTGGACACTGGATGGACAGGAATTTCACTTTACAGGAAAAGATTTGGATGTGCTGGAGCTGACGGATTTTGACGGAAATCCGGTCAACAGAAGAATTGCCTTTTATTATCTGGAAGAGGACGGAATGATATTTGTGGATGTGCCGGACGAAGAGGGCTGGGATTCTTATGCTTTCCGGGATACGCCGGATTATGTTTACAAAAAGATGTCATCACCGGTTTATGACATGGAGGAAAGGAAGAAAGGCTGGGCGGATGCGGCTGCTTCTGCTGCTGCGGCATCAGCTTCTTCCAGCGAAGCCCAGAGCGGAGTACATGTTACAAATGACGGCACCACATGGCAGCTTACAGATACCGTTTTCATGCACTTTGAGGACGGAGTATTTACCGTATACGGCGAGGGAGATATGCCGGAGTACAATAAAAAAGGAGATATCGCACCCTGGACGTCAGATGTATTCCGCGGCGACCCTACTACAGTTATTATTGAGGAGGGAATTACCAGTATTTCGTACCACGCTTTCAGCGGATATCTGAATATTACCAGTGTATCGCTGCCCAGTACCTTAAAGCGCATTGGGGATTATGCGTTCTCCTCCTGCAGCAGCCTTGCGGAAATCGTGATTCCTGACGGAGTGGAAACATTAGGAGATAAGGTATTCTTTAACAGCTATTCCCTGAAAAAGATTGAGATACCTGCCAGCGTAACGGAGCTTGGTGACGGACTTTTCATGAGCGGCAGCTCCAGTCTGGTAATTTATGGGGAAAAAGGTTCTGCAGCAGAGAAATATGCAGAAAAGTATCAGATAACCTTTGAGGAAAAGTAATCCCGGAAAAATGAAATAATCCTTGACAATCTGAACAGGAACGAGTATATTAGCTTCCAGATGCGAATGATTTGCATTTGCATCTGGAAGCTTTTTGCTGCCATTGTACTATGTTGCACAGAAAAAGCCTGCTGGAAAACGAATTGTTTTACGGGATGCGTTGGAGAAATGCGCGGAAATGGGGATTTATATGGAAATGTTAGATGTTATTTTAGATGCAGTCATAGATACTGTAAAGTTAATACCGTTTTTGTTTCTGACTTATCTTGCCATGGAATATCTGGAACATAAAACAGGAAGCAAGGCGCAGCGTCTTGTGCAGCGGGCGGGCAGATTCGGACCGGTTATCGGCGGTCTGCTGGGCGTTGTGCCCCAGTGCGGATTTTCGGCGGCAGCTTCCGGGCTGTACACAGGGAGAGTGATTACCCTTGGAACACTGTTTGCCATTTATCTGTCCACCTCGGATGAAATGCTGCCGATTCTGATTTCCGAGCAGGCACCCATTGGTCTGATTGGCAAAATTTTATTTGCAAAGGCTGCCATCGGTATTTTTGCAGGTATGCTGATAGATTTTGTGCTGCGGAAAAAGGGTGTGGAGGAGCATGAGCACATTCATGAAATCTGTGAGCACGACCATTGCCATTGTGAAGAGGGAGCGGGTGTATTCCGCTCTGCCCTGATACACACGCTACACATCAGTGTCTTTATTCTGGTTGTTACTTTTGGCTTGAATCTGATTCTGCATTTTGTAGGAGAGGATGCATTGGCAAATCTTGTTTTAAACAGACGTATTTTAGGACCGGCGCTGGCGGGACTTATCGGTCTGATTCCAAACTGTGCGGGTTCGGTTGCCATTACGCAGTTATATTTAGAGGGAGCAATGAGCATCGGCTCCGCCATGGCAGGGCTTTTGACGGGCAGCGGCGTGGGACTTCTTATATTATTCCGAATGAACCCGGATAAGAAAGAAAATCTGAAAATACTGGCATTGCTTTACGGAATTGGTGTGCTGGCGGGAATCCTGATAGGATAGGGAACCTTCTGAAAGAGGCAGGATGACGGGAAGTGTATATCGGTCAGAAAAAGAAAGGTCGGATAGAAGATGCAGCAGGAAAGACAGGCGGCAGGAAAAATCAAAGCAGGGCATAAGAGGACATTGCAGCAGTTCCCCTGCCAGAAAGAAGCGGAAGAACTGGAATATCCCGCAGGGCTGAAATGGACAAGACAGCGGAAGCTGGTCTATAAGATTCTCTGGGAGGCGAAGGAGCCGTTAAACGCTGCGCAGATATATCACCTGGCAGAAAAGGAAGCGGCGGGGGAGGAATATGCCCTTTCCACGGTTTACCGGATTCTGGCAGCCTTTGAGGAGCTGGCACTGGTGGAAAAGACAACCGGAATGGTGGACGGTACGGTTCTGTATTCTCTGGAGCGGGGGGAGCATACCCATTATGCGGTCTGCCTGAAATGTCATAAAAGGATTCCGCTGCAAAGCTGTCCCTTCATGCACATCCATCTGGAAGAGGATGCAGAGGATTTTACCGTCACAGGGCATAAACTGGAGCTTTACGGGTATTGTAAGGATTGCAAAGAAGCGGCAAAAAAGCCAAAAAACAAAGAAAATTAAAAAAAATAAAAAAATTTGAAAAAAAGGCTTGCATTTTTTCTAAACATGGCATATAATCAATCTTGCGTTGTGAGAGAAAAAGCAACACAGAGAAATGCACCGCTAGCTCAGTTGGTAGAGCACCTGACTCTTAATCAGGGTGTCCAGGGTTCGAGCCCCTGGCGGTGCACTGAAAGGTCTTAGACTTGTATTTATGCAGGTTTAGGGCTTTTTTTTCGCGTGAAAAAAGGCGGGGTCTGAAAAAAATCAGTTTTTCCCGCCGGTAATTTCATTTTCAAGCCGCAGAATGTTGCGGGCACCGTTGACGAAAATTGTTCCGGCACTGGTTGGGTGCAGACGGTTATGCTCGCGGGAGAACAGCGGCATCCCGACCATGGCTTCCACACTGCGCAGATGGCGTGAGAGAGCGGGCTGCGCCAGAAGAAACCGTTCTGCTGCTTTGGAAAGACTTTGCTCTTCCACAATGGCAATGAGGTATTCCATGACTTTTGTATCCAGATTGACCTCCTGCACCGTTTGCAGGGCGGTACCGACTGCTCTGTGGGCGGTGCTTTTTTCGGCTGAAAGGGCGGAGAAGGTATGGGCTGCCTCCAACAGCTCATTCACATGGTAATCTCCCGTGGGCTGGTAGCGCGGGTCAGCAAGGGTTTCCTCTGCCAGCAGTCCGGCAAGGCAGGCTTCCGCTTCCGTCAGGGTGTGCCCCAGGGGAAAGCGCAGATGCATTGCCTGCTGCACGGAGGGAATCAGAGGATGGTAGACCACATCCGGGCAGGGAGAAACATAGGCGTTGCTGACAAAGCCTGCACCTACGCCCTGCTGCATCATGGCTTCCACCAGCAGCACGTCATCCGATTCAAAGGCAACCACAGGCTGAAATCCCGCTTCCCGGAATAACTGGTCGGCGAGGATACGGATGCTGTGGCGCGCGCCCTGCAATACAAAAGGTGTTTCCTGCAGGTCGGTCAGCCGGATATGTTCCTGCCCTGCCAGCGGGTGGGAAATGGGCAGGCAAACCAGAATCTCCGTAGAAGCGATGGACACATCAGCGGTTTCCGGGCTGGTACTGCCCGTACCGAGGGCAAGGTCTACTACGCCCCGTGCTACAGCACCGGGCTGTTCAGCAGCGCAAAGCTCTACAAGCTCCAGCGCAATGCCCGGCCAGTGGCGGGAAAAGGGCTTGTAAATTTTGCTGTAAATCGTTGCGCCGCGGTTGGGTGAAGTGGCGAGCCGGATGCGGGTGAGCTGGCAGCCGGTGATATTTTTCATAGTCAGAAGCATCCGGTTCTGTTCGTACAGTATATTTTGTGCATTCTCTATGACAACCTGCCCGACCTCGGTGGGATACAGGCGATGCCCGCGCCGCAGAAACAGAGTAGCGCCGAGAGTGCGTTCCAATTCTGCCAGAAATTTGCTCAGGGTAGAGGGGGAAAGCTGCAGCGCCCGCGCCGCGCCGGAAAGGCTGCCGTATTCTGCAATGGTAGAGAGATAATGGTACTGTCTGGTATTCATCCTGCCATCTCCTGACTGTTCTAAATCATTACATGTTACATTATCTTCAGTATAACGGGCTTTTTTTCTTTTGACAAGAAATGATGAAAAAAGTGTTATGAAGATTTTGAAATCTTGGGTATCGTAAGGAGGAGGAAAACAAGGTACACTGTCAATAAGAGGTGAAACGATATGTCAGAACGGTTAAGTATTCAGATGAAAGACGAAGATAATGTGGTTGTGGCGGTTTCTGACCTGCCTGCCGGCACAAAGCTGGAAAGCGGCGTTATAACCCGGGAACCCATTCCTCAGGCGCATAAAATTGCCCTGTGCGATATTCCAAAGGGCGGAGAGATTATCCGCTACGGTGTGGTTCTCGGCTATGCAAAGGATGACATTTCGGTAGGAAGCTGGATTAACGAGCATATGCTTGACCTGCCTGAAAGCCCGGCACTGACCGATATGCCCTGGGGCACGAATATTAAGACGCCGGAGCAGCTGCCGACTCCCCCCAGAACGACGTGGATGGGCTATCGCAACGAGGCCGGTTCTGCGGGTACCCGGAATCTGCTGGGGATTGTGACAACGGTGCAGTGCGTGGCAGGTGTAGTCCGGGTGGCTGTGGAGCGGATTAAGAAAGAACTTCTGCCCAAGTACCCGAATGTGGATGGTGTGGTGGCAATCACGCACCCTTATGGCTGCGGCGTGGCAATCAATGCTCCGCTGGCTTATATTCCCATCCGTGCCATTACCAATGTTATCCGGCACCCGAATTTCGGCGGCGAGATTATGGTGGTCGGTCTGGGCTGCGAAAAGCTGACCTATGACCGTGTGCTGCCTCCGGAGGACATTACCCCGGAAAACTGCCTGACTTTACAGGACTGCAAAGGGCATGATGCCATGATGCAGGCAATTCTTGATATGGCAGAGAAGAAGCTGCAGAAGCTGAACCAACGTCACAGGGAAGAACTGCCGTTAAGTGAGCTGCTCATCGGAATGCAGTGCGGCGGAAGTGATGCATTTTCCGGTATCACGGCAAATCCCAGTGCGGGCTATGCGGCGGATATGCTGGTAAAGGGCGGCGCGACAGTGATGTTCAGCGAAGTTACGGAAGTCCGGGACGGCGTTCCCATGCTGGCTGCCCGTTGTGTCAGTGAGGAAGTCCGGGATAAGCTGGCTGCGGAGATGAAGTGGTATGATGATTATCTGGCAGAGGGCGGCGTAAACCGTGACGCCAATCCCACACCGGGCAACAAGAAGGGCGGTCTGGCAAATATTGTGGAGAAGGCGATGGGTTCCATTGCCAAGAGCGGTACAAGCCCTATTGTGGAAGTCTTAAGTCCGGCAGAAAAGCCCACAAAGCATGGTCTGATTTTTGCGGCAACCCCCGCTTCGGATATTGTCTGCGGGCCTTCCCAGGTGGCATCCGGCATCGGCTTACAGGTATTCATGACCGGACGCGGCACCCCCTATGGTCTGGATGTGGCGCCTGTTATCAAGGTGTGCAGCCGTAATGAGATGAAGGAACAATGGTTTGATTTGATTGATATTTCTGCCGGTCATGTGGCTACCGGAGAGGCTACCATCGCAGAGGTGGGCACAGAGATATTCAATCTGATTCTGGACGTTGCCAGCGGCGTTAAGGAGCCCTACAGCGACCAGTATGGTTTCCACAATGATATGTGTATTTTCAACCCGGCACCTATTACCTGATGGGGCAGAGAAGCGAATTGCGGGATTTGTGTCCGGGCGCACTGGACGAAAAACCGTTAGTAAAAAAACGTGCGCAGAAATGGAGCAAAATATGAAAATTGGTTTTATTGGACTTGGTATCATGGGTAAGCCCATGGCAAAAAATCTGTTAAAGGCTGGTTATACAGACCTGCTGGTGAACAACCGCAGTCAGGCTCCTGTACAGGAACTGGAAGCTGCCGGTGCAACCGGTGCTACCCAGCAGGAGATTGGCGGGCAGTGTGACGTGGTAATTACCATGCTGCCCAATTCCCCTCAGGTGAAGGAAGTTATGCTGGGAGAAGATGGTGTGGCTGCACATATGAAGCCGGGAACCGTATTTATTGACTGTTCTTCCATTAACCCCGTTGCTTCCAAGGAAATCTACGCTGAACTCCGGAAGAAGGGTGTAGAGATGCTGGATGCTCCCGTTTCCGGCGGAGAACCCAAGGCGATTGACGGAACGCTGAGCTTCATGGTTGGCGGCAGGCAGGAAATCTTCGACCAGTACAAGCCTGTTCTGGATGCTATGGGCGCTTCTACTGTCCGCTGCGGCGAGGTTGGCGCAGGCAACACAACCAAGCTGGCAAACCAGATTATCGTAGCCTGCAACATCCAGGCACTTGCAGAGGCACTGACACTGGCACAGAAGGCCGGCGTGGAACCGGAACTGGTATTTCAGGCAATTAAGGGCGGTCTGGCAGGCTCTACAGTCATGAATGCCAAAGCTCCCATGATGATTGCCGGCAACGACAAGCCCGGCTTTAAGATTGACCTGCATATCAAGGACTTGAACAATGTACTGGACTGCGCTCATGCCGTTGGAGCACCCGTTCCCATGACTGCTGAGGTACAGGAAATCTTCCAGTGGCTCCATAACCACGACAAGGGTCAGGCAGACCACAGCGCCATCGCCCAGTATTATGAATATCTGACAGATATTCAAATCGGCCGATAAAAGTGTGAAAAGAAGTTTGTGCCTGCGCGCACCTGACACAAACCCGGGAGGCATTGGAGAAGTGCGCAGAAATGAGGATTGACATAATGAAAACGGACTTTATGAAGGGTGTTGTTGTTCCTATTCTGACAGTCATTGATGAAAATGAGAAGATTGATGAAGCCGGAATGCGCGCACAGGTGGACTACGTGATTGAGGGTGGTGTGTCCGGGATTCTCGCCTTTGGCTCCAACGGCGAGTTCTATATGGTAGAAGAGGACGAAATGGAGCGGGGACTTAAGATTATGGTGAGTCAGGCAGCAGGCCGTGTGCCGGTTTACTTTGGCATTGGCGCCATCAGCACGAAAAAGTGCTGCCGTCTGGCACAGATGGCTGTGAAGAACGGTGCAGCCGCTGTCAGCGTACTCCAGCCCATGTTCCTGAAGCCGACCTATGAGGAGTTATATCAGCACTTTAAGACGATTGCGGAAAGTGTTCCCGAAACACCGGTGCTGTTGTATAACAATCCCGGAAGAGTTGGATATACCATGAGCGCGAAGCTGGTGGAGGAGCTGGCTCATAATGTGCCTAATATTGTGGGCATGAAGGATACCAGCGGCGACATTACCCAGACATCTGAGTTTATCCGCCGTACCCGTGATGTGGGCTTCAGGGTTTTTGGAGGCAAGGATACTCTGCTGTATGCCAGCCTGTGCCATGGTGCGGTAGGCGGCGTATGTACCGCAGCCAACTTTATGCCGGAGCTTATCACAGATGTATACAATAAGTTTGCTGCCGGTGATTTGGCAGGCAGTCTGGAAGCGCAGTTCAGGCTGAACCCGGTGCGTCTGTCCATGGATGCAGCCAGCTTCCCGGTAGCTGCCAAGGATATGGCAACTCTGCGGGGACGCAGGGTGGGCGTGCCTTATCTGCCGACCCTTCCTACCCCGGAGGGCGCAGCAAAGCAGGGCTTTGTAAAGACCATGACGGAAGCCGGTCTGCTGTAAACATTCCTTCGGCAAAAGATGCCTTTGGAAAGGAGATTTTCATGAACCTGACTCTGCGAAAAGATGCGGATGCGATTATTGCAGCCAGCTTGAAAGCGGTGCTGCCGGATGAGGCGGTTCGCCGTGCGTTACAGTCCTTTCAGCCAAAGAGCGGCAGGGTGCTTCTGGCAGCCACAGGCAAGGCAGCGTGGCAGATGGCGCACGCCGCTGTAGAAGCGCTGGGCAGCGTGGACGGCGGTGTGGTTGTGACGAAATACGACCATGTGAAGGGCGAGATTCCCGGAGTAGATTGTTATGAGGCAGGTCATCCGGTACCGGATGACAACAACTTTGCAGCTACGGAAAAAGTGTTGGAGCTGGTACAGGGGCTGACAGAGGAGGATACGGTGCTGTTTCTGCTTTCCGGGGGTGGCAGTGCGCTGTTTGAAAAGCCGCTGCTTCCCAGCGGGGAATTACAGGATATTACCAGCCAGCTTCTTGCCAGCGGCGCTGACATTGTGGAGATGAATACAATCCGCAAGCGGCTTTCCGGTGTCAAGGGCGGGCGGTTTGCCAAGGCATGTGCCCCGGCGCAGGTGTTCAGCATTGTACTCAGTGATATTCTGGGTGACCCGCTGGATATGATTGCCAGCGGGCCGGCGGTTCTGGATACCTCTACCTGTGAGCAGGCGCAGGCGATTGCGGAAAAATATCACCTGAAGCTTTCCGGACAGGCAAAAGCGCTGCTGATGCAGGAAACGCCGAAGGTGCTGGATAATGTGACTACGCAGATAACAGGCAGTGTGCGCCAGCTTTGCGCTGCGGCTGCTAATGTCTGCCAAAGGCTGGGGTATGAACCAATCCTGCTGACCGACCAGCTCTGCTGTGAAGCACGGGAAGCAGGCAGCTTTCTTGCTTCCATTGTCCGCACGAATGTGGGACAGGGGAAAAAGCTGGCTTACATTGCTGGCGGTGAAACGGTTGTCCACCTGACCGGAAAAGGCATGGGCGGACGGAATCAGGAGCTGGCTCTTGCGGCGGCACCCGGACTGGCTGGCTTGAATGCGGCGGTATTTTCCGTGGGAAGTGACGGAACGGATGGCCCGACGGATGCCGCCGGCGGTTATGTGGATGGCGATACCGCCGAAACGCTGGCTGCAGGCGGCTGGAATGTGTTTGACACTTTGCAGAATAACGATGCCTATCATGCGCTGCAGACCTCAGGCGGGCTTATCATAACCGGGGCTACCGGAACAAACGTCAATGACGTGGCAGTGGCTTTGGTGGGAACGGAAGAATGAACAGGGGAAAGGTCTTAGACCTGCATGGATGCAGGTCTGGGGCTTTTTTTGTCCTCACGATAATCCAGTTGAAAATTTAAGGCGCGCCGTGTATCATGAAAGAAAAGCGTGTGCAGGAATGGAGGAAATGGAGGAGTAGTATGGGATTTGCGAAGTCGGATATTACAAGGGATGAATGTATGCTTACGGACAGGTTCGGAAAAAAGGGATACGACTGGTGGTGGCATTCCTTTACCGGCAGAAATCAGAAAACGGGGAAGGAAAAAACTTTCTTTATTGAGTTTTTCCTGTGCAATCCCAATTACGGGGAGAAAAAGCCCGTTTTCGGCAGACCGCATCCTTCTTACCTGATGGTAAAGGCAGGGGCATGGGGAGAGGATGCGGCGCAGCTTCACCGATTCTTCGGCTGGGATGATGTAAATCTCCACGGAAAGGCACCCTTTGCGCTGGCGGCAGAGGACTGCTATCTGTCGGAGAAGGCTACAAAAGGGCGGATTTCCCTGACGGAGGAAGAGGTAAAGGCGCATCCGGAATATATGTGTCAGGCGGGGAAAATGTCCTGGAATCTCAGGATGGAGAAGAAGGTTCCCTTTAATGTGGGATATGGCGCAGGAAAGCTTCTGCGCCGGATTCAGGCATTTGAGATGTACTGGCATGCGGAGGGCATGAAAACCTTATATTCCGGCACGGTAAAATGGAATGGAGAGGTTTACGAGGTACGCCCGGAAAACTGTTACGGTTATGCAGACAAGAACTGGGGCAGCAATTTTACCAGTCCCTGGGTCTGGCTGTCCTCAAATGATATGGTGCGGACGTTTACGGGAGAACGGCTGAAAAACAGTGTATTTGATATCGGAGGAGGAAAACCGAGGATTTTCGGGATTCCTCTGAATAAGAAGCTACTGGGAGCTTTTTATTATGAAGGAGAGGAATTTGAGTTTAATTTCTCCAAATTCTGGATGCGCCCCAGGACAATGTTTGAGTGCATTGAACTGCCGGACAGGATTATCTGGAGAGTGAAGCAGGAAACCTGTAAAGCGGTTATGTATACGGAGGTGCGCTGTAAAAAGAAGGATATGCTTCTGATTCAGTATGAGGCACCTGACGGCAGCAGACGGCATAAGCATCTGTTAAACGGGGGAACCGGCACCGGACGGATTAAATTATACAGAAAGGATGGCATATACCGGACTCTGGTGGATGATGTGAGGATAAAGCATGTGGGCTGCGAGTTCGGCGTATTTTCATGATGACAGAGATTTTTGATACCCATGCCCATTATGATGATGAGGCGTTTGATGAGGACAGGGAGCAGTTACTGGGAGAATTAAAGAAGGCAGGGATTGCAGGGGTGGTAAATGTGGCAGCCAGCCTTTCCTCCTGTAAGACAAGCCGTGGGCTGGCGGAGAAGCATGATTTTATCTATTGTGCTTTGGGCGTGCATCCTTCCGAAACGGCGGAGCTGACAGAGGAGAGCTTTGGATGGCTGAAGGAGCAGTGTCAGTATGAGAAGTGTGTGGCAGTAGGGGAAATCGGACTGGATTATTACTGGCAGGAGCCGGACAGGGAAATCCAGCGGGAGTGGTTTGCGAGGCAGCTTGCTCTGGCGCGGGAGGTAAAGCTTCCTGTGATTATTCATTCCAGAGAAGCGGCGCAGGAAACGGTGGACATTATGAAAGCGGAAAACAGTCAGGAAATCGGCGGCGTGATTCACTGTTATTCCTATTCTAAGGAGCTGGCGCGGACTTTTCTGGATATGGGCTTTTATTTTGGCATCGGTGGTGTGCTTACCTTTAAAAATGCCAGAAAGCTGAAAGAAGCGGTGGAGTATATTCCTCTTGACAGAATTGTGGTGGAAACAGACTGTCCCTATCTGGCACCGGAGCCAAACAGGGGAAAGCGCAACAGCTCCTTAAATCTGCCCTATGTGATAACCAGACTTGCAGAACTGAAGGGGCTGGAGGAGGAAGAAATCCGGGAGGCAGTGTGGCACAATGCCCACGCCCTTTACAGGCTGTAGAGGAGAGGCAGGTATGGCGATACAACCGGGCTTTCGGGAGCCTGAACGGGCAGAGATGGAAAAGGAAGAACAATAAGAGGCAGGATAAGTAAGACAGGAAAGGCGGGGAAACAGGTATGGTGAAAGAAATTGTGTTTGCGGGGGAGCCCTATGGAATGAACTGGCTCCGGGAGGATTTTGTTTACGGGGAGGTGCTTTGCCCGCCGGAGCTGGAGGCTGTCAGCGAAAGTGTCTGGGAGGGAGAGATACTGACAACAGTATTTTCCATAAAGAATATGACGGAGAAGCCCTTTTTTACTTCTCTGTCGGATATTGGGCTTCGGCTTCCTTTGCAGGATAAATATGAGGACAGTGACACTTGTGTCAGGAAGCGATGCCACACCCATATTTTCTGCGGAAGGGATATTTCCTATGTATATGCCCTTCGGATGGGCGGGGAAGCCCCCCATTTTGGGTTGGTGGTAACGGAAGGAAGCCTTGGTGGTTACAGTGTGGAGAGGGATATTTCCAAAATGAGCAACGACAGAGGTTGCTTTATTCTGCATCCCTGTCCTGATGTATGGCAGCCGGGAGAGGAAAAGAGGCTTGTCTGGAAGATTTTTTCCCATACAGGAGAAGAGGACTTTTTCCATAAGGCAGGAACGCTGCGCCCCTTTGTCAGGGTGGAGGCATCCAGCTATGTCCTTTTTCCGGGGGAAGAATGTGTTCTGCGGGTAACGCCTTCCTTTGCGGCGGAAAAAATTACGGTGGATGGGGAGGTGTATTCTCGGGAAGAAGGGTGGCATTTTGTTTATGACAATCGTGTCATGCCGGGTGACAGAGTGTTTACCGTCTGCGCAGACGGGATTCAGACAACCTGCCGGATTCTGTTACAGGCGGAACCAAAGCTGCTTGCGGAAAACAGATGCCGTTATATCGTGGAGAAACAGCAGTATCAGGGCGAGAAGCCGGAGGGGCTGGATGGAGCCTATCTGATTTATGATACGGAGGAAGAACATACCTACTATACAGCCCGGAATGATGATAATGCGGGCAGGGAACGGGTTGGCATGGGGCTTCTTATAACAGCCTGGCTGCAGGGAAGAAGGGCGTCATGGAACCTGGGAGAAAAGCAGGAAAGCAGGGACGGTCGGGAAAGCAGGGACGGTCGGGAAAACCGCGAAAGGGAAAAGAAACTGGCGGAAGAAGTGGAAAAGAGTCAGCAGAGGTATATGGATTTTGTGCTGCGGGAGCTGGTAGACGGACAGACCGGGGAAGTTTTCAACGATTTTGGCAGGGACAACAGTTACGAGCGGCTTTACAATATGCCCTGGTATGCAACCCTGATGGTAGAGCAGTATAAACTCACCGGTGAGAAGGAGTATTTGCGGATTGCCTGCCGGATTCTGGATACCTTTTATGAAAAGGGCGGGTATACCCATTATGCCATTGAGATGCCAATACTTTCCCTGTGCCATGCGTTACAGGATGCAGGGCTGCTGACAGAGCTTGGCGGGATGGTAGGACATTTTAAGAAGCATGGGGACAGGATTGCAGAGCTGGGCACCCATTATCCTCCCTTTGAGGTCAATTATGAGCAGTCCATTGTAGCGCCGGCAGCCAATATTTTATTGCAGCTTTATTTGCTTACGAGAGAAGAAAAATATCTGGAGGCTGGCAAAAAGCAGCTTCAGATTCTGGAACTGTTCAACGGGCATCAGCCGGATTATCATTTATATGAAACGGCAATCCGGCACTGGGACGGGTACTGGTTTGGCAAAAACAGGATGTACGGGGATACCTTTCCCCACTATTGGAGCGGGCTGACGGGCAACTGCTTCGCCCTGATGTATGTCATTACCGGGGAGAAACGGTATGCAAAGCGGGCAAAGGATTCCCTGCGGGGTGTTCTGCCTATGATTTTCCCGGATGGAAGCGCTTCCTGTGCATTTCTGTTTCCGGTGACGGTAAACGGGAAAAAGTGCAGCGGGTATGACCCGTATGCCAACGACCAGGACTGGGCATTGTATTTTTATCTGCGGATGAAGCGGGAACTGCCGGAGATTTTTTAGGAAAGGAACGGGGATATGAGAAAGCGGATAAACGGAAGCAGTATTGATTTGGGGGTCTGCTATTACCCGGAGCATTGGGATAAGGCTCTCTGGGAAGAGGATTTGGAGCGGATGCTGGAAGCGGGAATAAAAACTGTGCGGATTGCGGAGTTTGCCTGGAATCTGATAGAGCCTGAGGAGGGAGTTTACACCTATGGCTTTTTTGATGAATTTCTGGATTTGGCAGCGGAAAAAGGCATGGATGTGATTTTCTGCACGCCTACGGCAACGCCTCCTGCGTGGCTGACGGAAAAATATCCTGAGGTGCTGAATACGGATATAGATGGGAACCGGATTTATCATGGTGCCAGACGGCATTATAATTACAATTCCCCGGTTTATCTGGAAAAGTGCAGGAATATTGTAGAAAAGTCGGCATCCCACTATGGGAAGCATCCGGCGATTATCGGCTGGCAGCTTGACAATGAATTGAACTGTGAGAATGACAGATTTTATACGGAGAGCGATACAGATGCTTTCCGGGAGTTCCTGAGGGAAAAATATCAGACCCTGGATGCGCTCAACGAAGCCTGGGGGACGGTTTTCTGGAATCAGACCTATACGGACTGGGAGCAGATTTTTGTACCGAGAAGAACCAATACCGGTTCGCCGAATCCCCATCTGATGCTGGACTATTTCCGGTTCATTTCCGACAGCGTAAACCGCTTTGCCAATATGCAGGCAGAGATTATCCGGCAGTATAAAAAAGAGGAGGATTTTATTACCCATAACGGAATGTTCTCCAATATTGACTATCAGCGGATGGCAAGGGAAAGCCTGGATGTGCTGATGTACGATTCCTACCCGGATTTTGGGTATGAACTGGACAGTTACCGGGAAGCTGACCGGATGAAGGACAGGAAATGGAGCAGAAATCTTTCCGAGGTGCGGGCGGTTTCTCCGAATTTTGGTATTATGGAGCAGCAGAGCGGCGCAAACGGCTGGAATGTACGGATGGAGGCACCGACACCCAGACCGGGGCAGATAACCCTCTGGACTATGCAGAGCATCGCCCACGGAGCGGATTTTATCAGCTATTTCCGGTGGCGGACCGCAACCTTTGGAACAGAGATGTACTGGCACGGGATTCTGGACTATTCCGGCAGGGAAAACCGCAGATTAAGAGAAGTAAGGGAAATTTCCGGGAAGATTGGAAAAATGCAGGAGCTAGCCGGGGCGAAGTATATAGCGAAGGTGGGAATCCTGAAGGATTATGACAATATCTGGGATGCTGAACAGGATAAATGGCACAGCAGAGTGGAACAGGCAAGCCAGAAGGCGCTGTTCGAGGCAATGGAACTTTTACACACGCCCTTTGATTTTGTTTATCTGGAAAGCCATACCACAGCGGAGAGCCTGAAACAGTATGAGGTTCTTTTTTATCCCCATGCTTCTATCCTGACACCGGAGCGGATGGCTGTACTGGAAGGCTATGTGGCAGCAGGAGGAAAGCTGGTAGTGGGCTGCAGAACAGGCTATAAGGACAGCTATGGCAGATGCGTGATGGAATATCTGCCGGGGCTGGCAGCGGAGCTTACGGGAACGGATATTCCGGAATATACCCTTGTGGCGCCGGACGAGGTTCCGGTTCTGGTGGACTGGGACGGAGAAAAGGTGGAGGCAGCGGTATTTAACGATTTGTTACAGGTGAAGGAGGGTACCTCCGGGGAAGTGCTGGCAGCATACGTTACGACAGATTATGCGGGAACTCCTGCGCTCATCCGAAACCGCTATGGAAAGGGAGAGGCGTATTACTTCGGCGGTGCCTTTTCTCTGGAAGCAGCAGAACTTTTTCTGAAGAAGCTTCATGTGGCGGAGCCTTTCTCAGAGAGCATTGTTCTGCCAGAAGAATGTGAGCTTGCTGTCCGGGAAAAGGAAGGGGTAAAATATCTTTTCGTGCTGAACTATAAGCCGGAGGAGAAAGAAATCTGCTTAAAGAAGCCAATGAAGAATCTCTGGACGGGGGAAATGGAGAGCGGAAGCCGTAAAATTGAGAAGTACGGAGCCATGGTATATCGGATAGAATAAATGATTTTTATACCAGGTTTTTGTACCAGGTTTTTATACCAGGTTTCTATACTGAAACAGAAGAAAGGAACAGGAACGGAAGTTTATGGGAACGGCAGAATTGATTTCCTTACAGTTGAGAATGTTTTTAATCATGTTAATCGGGCTTTTCTTTCGGAAGAGGGAGATTATTTCCGAGAAGGGAAAGAAGGATTTGACAGATTTGGTAATCTATCTGATTCTGCCCTGTAACATTGTGAAGTCCTTTCAGGTTTCCTTTACAGAGGAAACCCTGAAAAATTTCGGTACCATTCTGCTGATTTCCATTTGCATTCAGCTTTTCTGCGCGGCGCTGGCAAAGCTTTTGTACCGAAAAATTCCGGAGGGGCATAAACCGGTTCTCATGTATGCTACTGTGGCATCCAATTCCGGATTTATGGGAAATCCGGTGGCGGAGGGCGTTTTTGGGCAGATGGGGCTGGCGCTGGCGTCCATCTACCTGATTCCCCAGCGGATTGTCATGTGGAGCGCGGGGGTGTCCTATTTTACAAAGGGCAGCAACAGAAAGCAGGTAATCAAAAGAGTTCTGACCCATCCCTGCATTGTGGCGGTTTTTCTGGGGCTGGCACTGATGCTGACGGGCATCAAGCTTCCTTCCTTTCTGGATGCGGCGCTTAAAGATATCGGAAACTGTAATACTGCCATGTCCATGCTGGTAATCGGAACAATTCTGGCAGAGGTAAAGCCAAAGCAGATGCTGGATAAATCAGTGCTTCTATTTTCCATTCTGCGGCTGGTGCTGATTCCGCTGGTGGTATATATCGGGTGCAGCCTTTTTGTTACAGATTCGCTTGTGACGGGGGTGTCAGTTTTGCTGGCAGCCATGCCTGCCGCGAGTACAACGGCGATTCTTGCCGCAAAATACGAAGGGGACGCTGTCTATGCCAGTAAATGTGTTGTAATAACGACAGTACTGTCACTTTTGGCAACGCCCCTTTGGAGTATGATTCTTATTCAATAACTTCGCTGAGTCTTGTTTCCACACGCTGTATCATCGCTTTTTCATATCGAAGATTCTGCATGGTTTCCCGCAGTGGATTGGCTCTTGTGAAAGCAAGGAGCACATCCAGTGTGGGAATTTCTTCTTTTAATATTTTCCGACATTCCGAATTGCACATCAGAGTCTGCAGGATATCGTCTATGCTTCTATGGACGAAAAACGCTCTGGAAGCAGAATAGGTAATATCCAGCGTATCCCCCGATACGGTAACGGTCCGGTTTTCCTTATCCAGCGGAAGAACGACTTCGGCTTCTCCGCCTGCGGGAACGGTTACGGTAAGGTGGATATGCTCTGTATCCGGCAGCTCCCAGAAAATAAAGTAGGTTCCCACAGCAGAAGGATATTCTGCGTTTAAGTGCCGCAGCTTCCAGTTGACATGGGGAGCGATTTTTACCCGTCTGCCTCCCGGCGCCTCCGGCAGAAGCTGCAGTCCGGCAAGGCTTTTCCAGATATAGGAGGCAATCGCGCCGTAGGAATAGTGGTTCAGGCTGTTCATGCCGGTGCTGGAAACATGTCCGGTTTCGTCCAGAGAGTTCCAGCGCTCCCAGATGGTTGTGGCACCAAGATTTACCGCATACAGCCAGCCGGGGTATTCCTCATTTAACAGAATCTTGTCCGCCAGCTTTTCCTGTCCGTGGGCGGCGAGCTGTTCGCAGAGAAGGGGAGTGCCTACAAAGCCTGTTTTCAGCTTATCTTCATTTACCTCCAGCAGATGCAGAAGCTGTTCCAGTGCCCGACCGGGGTCTGCCAGCTTTTCGGAAAGGGTCAGCAGGGCACCTGTCTGGGTATTGACGCAGGGACGCCCGTTGGGGGAATAAAATTCCTCCCGGATATCCTCCAGAATAGAGGCAGCCAGTGCTTCATAATGGGCGGCGTCCTCTGTATACCCTAAAATGCGGGCTGTTCTGGCTGTTATCAGAGCACTCTTCCGGTAATAAACTGCTCCGATAAAGCCCTCGTCCGTACCGCCTCTGGTCTGCCCCTTTCCTTCATAGGGGCAATCCAGAGCAAGCCAGTCCCCCAGGTGGCTGACCTTGCGCCAGCCATGGTTATCTCCGTCAATTTTAGTCATATAGTCCACCCAGGCACACATGCTGGGATAATGTTCTTCTAAAATAGAGCTGTCACCGGAGTATAAATACATGTTCCAGGGAATGATGGTTGTGGCATCCCCCCAGACGGCGCTTCCCCTGCCTTTGTTTGCCACCATGGGGACAATATTCGGCACATTCCCTTCATTATGCAGCTGTTCCTGCTCACAGTCGTAAAGATATTTGCGGTAAAAGGCATAGGGGTCAGAAAGGATACAGGCGGTTTCGGAAAATACCTGGGTATCGCCGGTCCAGCCCATACGCTCATCCCTCTGGGGACAGTCCGTAGGCAAATCCACAAAATTACTCTTCATGCCCCAGGCACAGTTGGAGAGCAGCCGATTCAGTTTTTCATTGCCGGTAGTCAGGACAGATTCCATGGGAATATCCGAATAAATAGCGGAAACAACCATATCCTCCGGGGAGAAATTCTCAATGCCCGTTACCCGGATATAGCGGAAACCATAAAAGGTAAAGTGAGGACGGATAATGCGGGGCTGACCGTCGGAAATATACTCAAATTCCGCTTTGGCGGTGCGCAGATTATCCCGGTAAAAATGCCCGTCCTGTAAAACCTCTCCAAATTGCAGAAAGACCTTCCTGCCATAGGGAACATTTACCTTAAGGGAAAAGGTGCCGGCAAGATTCTGCCCGATATCCAGTAAAAATTCGCCCTCCGGCGCAGGAAGAGAAACCGGATGGAAGGTTTCCTGCTTCCGCACAGGAACACTCAGGGAATCCGTGAGGCGTCCGTTGGCTTCGGGAGCAGGCAGGGCGGGAACCGGAGGCAGGGCTGGCAGCGTAAAGTCCTGATGCTCCCCGTCATAAATACCGGAAAAGGTAATAAAGCTGCGCTCCACCAGCCAGCTTTCGTCCGTGCCGATAACCTGCTCCGCAGTATCCTCATAGAGAACATGAAGCTCTGCGATGACCCGGTAATCATCCCCGTACCACGCGATTTCCGGACTTTCAAAGCGGATGCGGCTCCGATACCAGCCGTCCCCCACAAGGACGGAAAGTTTAGGAGTACTGCCGGACTGGGAAAGAAGCTCTGTGACATCATAGGTCTGGGTCTGAACCCAGTGATTATAGGCGTGGAAACCGGGAGTGAGCAGGGCATCTGAGATTTTTTCCCCGTTCAGATAAGCTTCATAGGCGCCAAGTCCGCAGATATAAAGCCGGGCAGAGGCAATCTTTTTCTTCTCCAGAAAAAGGTTTTTATAAAATATGGGATGCCTTTCCACATCATTTTTACAGGTAATCCACTTCCCGGTCCAGGGCTCCTCCATTTTACCTGTTTCAAAATAATGCGTATCGCTGACAGCCTCCTCTCCGGAAGCGCTTTTTACATGAACCCGCCAGTTGTAACGGGTTCGGGGGGACAGGGAAAGGCTCAGGATAGTTCCCAGCGAGTCCAGCGAATCCCAGCCTGTATCGGCGAGGGTGATGTTTCCGCTCTGGACAACCAGTCTGGAACATACCACATCCGGGCAGTCTGTTATCCAGGAAAAGGTGGTGTGGCGGAACCAGAAGCCGAGAGGCTCCGACAGGTGATTGCATTTACAATTTGTAATTTTCATGTGAATCCCTCCCTTTTAATCATTTATCCCCCAGGCATGTTTGCCGAAGGCTTCGCGAACTGAATTTCAGACTCGGTTCTGCGATTAAGGCACGAAACGGTCAGCTTCGTCCTGTGTCCTTGGCAGCCTCTTTACTGTGACAAACCAGCTGATGACGAGGACAATATCCGCACCCGCCCAGGCGGCAATTTCCGCAAAGAAAATACCGATTTCCCCGACAAAGTGAGGAAGCAGCAGGGCGGTGACTGTACGCATGATAAATTCTGCAATACCGGAGCACATAGGCAGGAGCGTATAGCCCATTCCCTGTATGGCAGAACGGATTACATAGAGAATGTATAAAATGGGCAGACACACACTCATAATGGCAAGATAGCGGTAGGCAATCTGTAAGGTCAGAGCAACCTCCTCCGGTGTGCCGGAGATAAACCAGCCAAGAATCCATTTCCCGAACAACAGCATAAAGGCGCCTATCAGCACGGAGGTAACTAGGGCAATCGTCAGGGCGGAACGCATTCCCTTATGAATCCGGTCAGTCTTTTTGGCACCCATGTTCTGACCCACATAGGTAATCATGGCATAGCCGTAGGAGGTAGCGGCAATTTCCAGAATACCGTACAGCTTATTCGTAGCGGTAAAACCGGCAATGAAGATAACGCCGAAGCCATTGACAACGGACTGCACAATCATGCCGCCGATGGAAATAATGCAGCTTTGGAAGGCAATGGGAGAGCCAAGCTTTAAAAGCTTTCCGCAGAGAGCCTTTTCCAGAGCAAAATCCGCAGGGCGCAGCTTTAAAATTTCCAGCCTCCGAATATAAAAGAAGCAGTAAAAGGCGGAAACAAGCTGCGCCAGAAGGGTTGCTATGGCAGCGCCTGCGATTCCCCAATGGAAAACCATGACAAAAAGGAGGTCCAGGGCAATATTCGTAAAAGAAGCAACAATCATGGCATGCAGGGGTGTTTTGCCATCTCCCAGAGAGCGGAGGATACAGGCAAGCAGGTTATATGCCATTACAATGGGAATCCCCGCAAACATAATCCGCAGATAAAGAAGAGTATCCCCCAGAATGGTTTCCGGCGTCTGTAAAAGCTTCAGGACAGGAACGGCGATGGTCTGTCCGAGAAGCACCAGAAAAATGGCAAAAACAGCGGACAGAAAGACGGAATTTCCGATAACCTTCTTTAACTGATCTTCTTTTCCGGCACCGAATTTCTGTGCCATTAAAATGCCGAAGCCCTGGGTAAAGCCCTGCACAATACCTAACATCATCCAGTTCATCCAGTCGGCGGCACCCAGTGCGGCGAGGGCATTTACCCCCAGATATTTGCCGACAACCATAGTGTCTACAACGGTATAAAGCTGCTGGAATACATTTCCCAGCATCAGGGGAAGGGCAAAGGATAAAATCAGTTTTCCGGGCTTCCCGGTAGTCATGTTCTTTGTCTGAGATGCCATAATACTCCGTTTCTTACTCTGCGTTTATTGATTGCTGAACTGTCCCACGAATTTGATGGGCAATGCAATCTGGGTAATATAGGCGTCCTTATTGGCGCCGTGGGTTGGCGGACCTTCCATATAAATATTCCGGAAAAATCCGTGGGGAACCATGTCGTGAGTCCGGGCATAGTCCAGAAGCTGCGCGTGAACCTTCGGAAAGTTTTCATAGGCGCCGCGGTAGTAAATACAGATTGCGGTGGTCTGAGGAAAAATGCGGATGGACGCACCTTTCGAGCCCGGGGCAACCGGCACGATATAGGTACCGCTGTCTTCGGAGATAACCGGAATCTGAACGCACATTTTATTGTGAATGTCTATTTTGTAATTTTTTACAGTGTCAATGTAGGTGTTTCGCAGCTCCGCCGTTTTCTGTGCCAAATCAGCACCGGAAAAGTCGCGACAGAAGGCGGTAAATTCCGGCAGGGTGACATGATGGATTTCCGGCGGCTGGGAAGCAGCCTGCCGCAGCCGCAGCTCGGCAATATACTGGTCCAACTGGTTCCGCAGCAGAATCAGGCGGTCAATTTCGTCCTCCAGAATAACGGTATTGTCAAAATAACTGTGGATTTCCGGCAGGGAAAGCCCAAGATTTTGCAGTGTCCGAATCAGCCGGATATGTACCAGATTGTCTGCAGAATAATATCTGTAACCGTTGTGCTCATTTTTCAGGGCGGGAGTAAGCAGTCCCAGTTCTTCATAGTTGAGCAGTATTTTCCGGGTAAGCCCCAGTGCCTTTGTGACCTCTCCCATCTGAAAAAGTTCTTTCTCTATATGTTCTGTGTGTTCGGTATTTTTCATAAGCTGTCCATTCCGTTTTATGATATGAGGGTCAAAAGGTACTTTGCCCCTCATTTGATATCTACGAATTACTTCGCTGCCAAAGCAGCTCCTGTAATTCTAAAACATTCGGAATCCGCTGATTTACTGCGTAAATCGCTACTTCCTCATGTTTTGCGGGTCCCAAGGTCTTTCACCCACTTATGAGCAAGCTCATGTGAGTTCAGACCTTTTGACCCTGATATCATTTTATGAGTTGTATAGGATATTTACAGGTTGTTACGTGTTCTGTTGTTTGCTTTATTATGCCATACAGAGAGGATTCTGGCAAGGTGGAGGATTTTCTATACCTGAAAGGGTGCATAACATTGATTAAACTGCATAATATACCCGATAGGGGTTAAATTCACACATATTTTCTTGACACGACACCCGAAAGGGTATAAAATAATGGAAAATGTAGATAATAAGGAGTAAACAATGAACCCGATTGCAGAATTTGTTAAAGAAAACAGAAAAGCGGCAGGTTTGACGCAGGAACAATTTGCGTTGCGTTCGGGGCTCGGACTTCGATTTGTTCGTGAGCTTGAGCAGGGCAAAGAAACTGTTCGTATGGATAAAGTTAATGTTGCTCTTGCAATGTTTAACGCCCAGGCAGTTGCCGGAAAGAAGGAAGATAAATGAGTGGACTGCAGAATGGAGAATACCAGAATGGAAATTATAAAAGCGGAAAAGGGAGATTTGCCAAGGCTTCGGGAGATTTATGCCTATGCCAGAAACTATATGCGGGAAACAGGAAATCCGAACCAGTGGAAGGACGGCTCCCCGAAGGAAGAATTGCTGCTTGAAGATATTGCAGCAGGAAACCTATATGTGATAAAAGAGGGAGAAGTCATCCATGGCGTGTTTGCATTTGTCATCGGCGAGGATGCAACCTACCGTAAAATAGAACAGGGAAGCTGGTTTTCTGAGGAGGAGTACGGAACTATCCACCGGGTTGCGGGGGATGGGGAAGTGAAGGGGCTTTTTGACAGAATCGTAAAATTCTGCAGTGAAAAAAAGGAGCACCTGCGAATCGATACCCATACGGATAACCGGGTAATGCAGCACCTGATTGAAAAAAACGGCTTTAAGCGGTGCGGCATTATCCATATTGCAGACGGCTCCCCGCGGATTGCCTATGAAAGGACAGGGGAGAGTTATATGTTACAGCTAATAAAATTTGACAGAAAATATGCCCGCACAATTAAATGAAATGATGGATGAATGGACGGCAGCAAATGAAAAAATTATTCCATGGGCTATCAGAAAATGTGATTATCACGACATTGACAGATATATTGACAGTCTGGAGGTAAAGAAAGCAGAGGGGAAATATGTTCCAAATTCCACTTTTTTCTGCATTGATACGGAAAGAAATATTTTTGTAGGTGCGGTAAATATAAGGCACTATATGAATGAACAGTTAGTTATTGGGGCTGGACATATAGGATGTGGGATTCGTCCTTCTGAGCGGGGGAAAGGGATTGGTACCCAAATGCTTGCCCTGGCAATTGAAAAAAGTAAAAAACTCGGAATAAACCGGATTCTGATATGCTGTGATAAGGATAATATTGCGTCGGCAAGAACAATTATCAAAAATGGCGGCGTACTGGAGAATGAAGTTATTGATGAGGGCGTATTAGTACAACGTTATTGGATAGAAAGAGGAAAAGAAAATAGATAAAATATGGGATATTGTAACGCTCGGTGAGTTTACCCCAGCTTTGTGTTGCTTGTTGCAAAATTAAAATATTTGTGTTAGTATACTTATATAAAGCATATTTCGTTCAAAGGAATCGGAAAGATTCTCTGTTTATTCTGATGGTTATAGATAGCCATTCCAAGGCTGAGCTTTTTCAGCCACATTTCAGAAATTCATGCTTTAAATCCAAACAAAAAAGGGCAGGAGTTTCTGAAAAGAGAAAATCAATCTCCTGCCGCACAGGAAAAGACAACAGTCTTTTTATCCAAAATGAACAGGAGATTACATGAAAGATGCAAAGGAGCTTTTCCAGTGGCATCCTGCATTTTATGCCGCAATGCAGGTAGAACTGGGAAAAGAGGGGGAGTTTTCCTTCATCAATGAATATCAGCTCGGAACAAAGCCTAAAGAAGTGGATGTTCTGATAATCAGGAAAGAGGATGGGCAGCAGGTAAGGAAAAATATTGGCAGGATTTTTCGCAAATATAATCTGGTGGAATATAAAAGCCCCGCAGATTACCTGAGTGTGGATGATTTTTATAAGGGACTGGCATATGTCTGTCTGTATAAATCAGACACGGACAGGGTAAATAAGGTGGATATTGACCAGGTGACGCTGACCTTTGCAGTGAGCCATTATCCCCGGGAGGTTTTTAAGCATCTGATAAAAAGGGAGTACACCGTAAAGAAAACAGAAAGTGGAATCTATTATGTGGAGAGAAGTCTGGTACCGATACAGGTACTTGTGCTAAGTCAGCTTCCGGCAGAGGAAAATCTGTGGCTGAAGGTGCTCACGAATGATTTGCGGGAGAAAGAAACGGCAAGGCGGATGTTGACAGAATACGGGAAATACAGGGATAATCTTTTGTACAGTTCGGTAATGGATATTGTAATCAGAGCAAACAGGAAAATATTTTATGAGGAGGATAGTGATATGTGTGAAGCACTGGAGCAGATAATCAATGAAAAGCTGGATGCAAGGGAAGCGCGTGGAAAGTTGGAAGGAGAAAGACTGGAACGACAGCGTACAGTGCGGAAACTGAGAATGTTTAACTTTCCATTGGAGCAGATTGCCAATATAGTAGAGGAGAGCGTGGAAACAGTGGAAGCATGGCTGGCGGAGAACTAAGGCAGATTTTTGCAGTGGAAGCTTGCATTGCGTTTTTGAAGGTGCTACAATCTACTTACTTTCGCTCAGGCTTTGCAGTATGAGTTACAGGGCGATTCAGACATATGGTGATTTTTCATTACCCGGGGTTTAACTTGACGGGAAGAAAGCGGAGTAAGGGATGAACAGGGAACAATCTCAGGAAGAATTTGAGGGACAACTCAAAGAAAAACAACTACAGGAAGGACAGATTACAGAGGATACAGAGAAATCGAAGCAGGAAAATAAAATTACCGAGGGCGTCATCTGGAAACAGTTGCTGCTCTTCTTTTTTCCTATTTTATTTGGAACCTTCTTTCAGCAGCTTTACAATGCGGCGGATGCGGTAATCGTAGGACAGTTTGTGGGAAAAGAGGCGCTTTCCGCGGTGGGCGGTACAACGGGTACGGTAATCAATCTGCTGGTGGGCTTCTTTATCGGGCTGGGAAGCGGTGCAACGGTTGTAATTTCCCAGTACTACGGGGCGAAGCGGGAGGAGATGGTAAGCTTTGCCGTACATACGGCGATTGCCTTTTCTCTGGCAGCGGGACTGATTCTGATGCTGATTGGTCTGCCGCTGGCACCTGCGATTCTGCGCAGTATGAGTACGCCGGAGGATGTACTGGATTTGGGCATCCTTTATATCCGGATTTATTTTCTGGGAATGATAGGAAATCTGATTTACAATATGGGCTCCGGTATTTTAAGGGCAGTGGGAGATTCCAAGCGCCCTCTGTACTTTTTAATAGCGAGCTGTCTGACAAATATTGTACTGGATTTGCTTTTTGTAGTCTGCTTTAAAATGGGAGTGGCAGGGGCTGCCCTTGCGACTATTTTATCCCAGCTTCTGAGTGCGGTTCTGGTTATTATAGTCCTGATGCGGACAAAGGATATGTACCATCTGGAACTGAAAAAAATCGGATTTGACAAAAGGATGTTCAGAAGAATTATCCGTATCGGTTTCCCGGCAGGATTGCAGTCGGTAATGTACAGCCTGTCCAATCTGATAATCCAGGTGGCAATCAATAAGGAAGGAACCGATACGGTGGCGGCATGGACTGTTTACGGCAAGATTGATGTCATGTTCTGGATGGTAATCAATGCCTTCGGTATTTCCGTGACAACCTTTGTGGGACAGAACTTCGGTGCCGGAAAGCTGGACAGGGTAAAGAAGGGAATCCGTACCTGTCTTGGATTAAGCCTTGTGGCAACGGTGCTGATTTCCACGTTCCTGTACATTGGCTGCGGAGTGATTTTCTCCTTCTTTACAAAGGATGCGGCAGTAATAGAAATCGGCGTGCAGATTGCAAGATTCCTGGTACCTCTGTATGTTACCTATATTTGTGTGGAAATTATGTCCGGCTCCCTGCGGGGCGTGGGGGACGTCTGGATTCCGACACTGATTTGCTTAAGCGGCATCTGCCTTATCCGGGTTATCTGGATAATGACAGCAGTACCCGTATGGCCGGGCATCAGGACAATTATTTTCAGCTATCCTTTAACATGGACGGTTACAAGTATTCTTTTTATCCTGTATTATCTGTTTTTCAGTAAAATCAAGAAAAAGGCGGCAGGCAGGTAAGTCTTTGTGACAGGTCTGCATTTCATAAAAAGGAGGGTGTCCCTTAAGTCATACGGACTTTTGGAACACCCTCTTTGAAACTGGATTTAAAACCGGACTTCCTTAGATTTCTTTAAAATTATTTTCGTCTGTTTCGGATTTTTCTGCACTGTCCTTTTCCGAATCAGCCCCCTTCTTTCCGCTTAAGGCGCCTGCCAGCAGGGCGGTAGGGTCAATGCCGGTGGATTCCTTTATACCGTCGGAAACCTGGGTGACGGTTGTCATGATATCTCCGGCAAGGCGGCTGGTATCTCCGCCGAACATCTTAATGGAGTCTACATTGGTGTAGCCCTTGGCAACGGCTTCCGCAATCTTGGGCAGCTGCTCGAAGTATACCTTTAAGGTATCCAGCTCCATCTGTTGTCTTGCAGCATCGCCGTACTGCTTCATGGCTTCCGCTTTCTTTAAAATACCGGCAGCTTCTGCCTCTGCCTTTGCCTGAATGGCTTCCGCCTCGGCTTTACCCTTTGCGGCAACCGCTTCTGCCTCGGCGATACCTGCGGCTTTTACTGCCTCCGCAGCCTGTTCCTTGGCGAAACGCTCCGCCTCGGCTTCTGCCTTTCTTGCCTCTGCCTGCTTCTGAATCTCAAAGAGTTCGGCTTCCGCCTTTCTCTGTCTTTCGTACTGCTCCGCATCCGCCTTCTGCTGTGCCGCATACTTGTTTGCTTCTGCTGTTTTCTTGATTTCCGCTTCCAGCGCTTTTTCCTTGATGGAAACCTCCCGCTCCTTTAATTCCAGTTCCTTTTCCTGACGGGCAAGGTTTGCATTTGCGGTGGTAATTTCTACGGTTTTACGCTGTTCCTCTTCCTGAATCTTGTAGGCTGCGTCTGCCTCTGCCTGCTTGATGTCGGAATTTTTCTTCAATTCTGCCTTCTTGATGGAAAGCTCTGTCTGCTTCTGGGCGATTTCCGTATCTGCCATTACCTGGGCGTCATTGGCATCCTTCTGCGCCTGTGCCCTTGCGATGGCGACATCCCTGTCTGCCTGTGCCTTTGCCACGGAAGCGTCCTTCTGAATCTGGGACATATTATCCTGTCCGAGGGCTGTAATCAAATTGTTTTCATCCTCAATTTTCTGGATGTTACAGGATTCAATCCAGATACCGAGGGCGTTCATGTCCTTCTGTGCCTTTGCCTGTACCTCGTCACCGAAGGTTTTCCGGTCATTACATAATTCCTTTAAGCACTGGGTACCGATAATCTCACGCATATTACCCTGCAGGGAATCGGTCAGGGCATCCCGGATTTGGGCTTCCTTCATATTCAGGAAGTTTTTCATGGCTGCCAGTACCATTTCGTGGGTGATACGCTTGTTGGGGTCTGCACCGGGAATCGGGTTGCCTGTTTTATCAACGGTAATGTCCTTTTCGGTCAGAACTCTTACCTTTGCAACGGCGTCAATGTCAACACCGATGAAATCCTTTGTGGGGATGTAACCGTTTGTTTTGATGTCGATGCTGATTTGCTTTAACATCAGTTCATCCTTTTTCTCCAGAAAAGGGATTTTAATACCGGCGCGTCCGATTAAGACCTTCGGCTCCTTTTTCAGACCGGAAATGATGTATGCGGTGTCGGGAGATGCCTTTACATAACCGGACATCAGAATGATGATGATTAAGAGTACGGCTGCCGCGATGAGAGCGGGACCGAGAATACTGATATCAAACATAATTTTTCCTCCTTTGTTTGACAACTGTGTGAAGTACGGAACGCTCCGTGTGACTTCGTTTGCTTCTGACATTATCTATATTAGCTTAATTTCGGAAAAAGAACAATGGAAAGGAGCGCACGATAGAAAAAGTTATTGTGCAAAGAACCGGAAAAGCGTTATACTATAACTGTCACAATCTGTTGACGGATACAGAGGTAAGGTATTTTAGAAAGCGGCTGATGGAAGAGCCGCAGAATGGAGAGAGGACAATGAAAGTATATACCTGTTTCCCGGAGGGAAAAGCAAAAGCACTGACGATGAGTTATGATGACGGAAAGATTCAGGATGAGAGACTTGTTGGGATTTTTAACAAATATGGTATTAAGGGAACTTTTAACATAAATTATGGAAGGATGGAGCAGGAGCAGACTCCGCCCCGGATAAGCCGCAGCCGCGTGGCAGAGCTTTACAGGGGGCATGAGGTGGCAACCCATACCATGACCCATCCCACCATTGAGCGGTGCCCTATGACCGGTGTAGCGGAGGAAATTCTGGAGGACAGAAAGGGACTGGAGAGCATTCTTGGGGTACCTGTCAGAGGTCATGCGTATCCCAATGGCTCTTATAATGAAGAAATCAAGCAGCTATTCCGGCAGCTTGGAGTAGCTTATGCCAGAGTGGTACCTGCTGTGGCAGATTATGCCCTGCCGAAGGACCCCCTGGAGTGGCATCCCACCTGCCATCACAATGACCCGGAGCTGATGAAAAAAGCAGAGTTCTTTGCAAATTTCAGTAAAAAACAGTATTTAAAGCTGATGTATGTATGGGGGCACAGCTATGAATTTGACAACAATAATAACTGGGAAGTAATTGAGGAATTTTGCAAGTTTATGGGAGGCAGAAGCGATATCTGGTATGCCACCAATATTGAAATCATTGATTATATGGATGCGGCAAAGCGTCTGCAGTTTACAGCGGATAATACAAAGGTTTATAACCCCAGTGTACAGAGCGTCTGGCTGGAGGTGGATGACAGCTGTTATGTGGAAGCAAAGGGCGGCTGTCTGACAGATTTGACGAAGGAGAAGGCAGACAGGTAAGGAGAAAAGTCAGGCAAACAGGGTATCCCAAGGGGGATATTGTATTTGTCTGGCTTTCTTTGACAATTTGGAAGCGGAAGCTTTTGTGACAGGGAGGAATGTATGGTAGATGTAGTAATCATCGGAGCCGGAGTAGTGGGATGCAGTATCGCCAGGGAACTTTCCAGATACGATTTGCAGATACAGGTGCTGGAGCGGGCTTCTGATGTCTGCGAGGGAACCTCAAAGGCGAACAGCGGTATTGTACATGCGGGCTTTGATGCCCATCCCGGAACCCTTAAGGCAAAAATGAACGTGGCGGGGAATGAGAAAATGGAGGCGCTTTCCCGGGAACTGGATTTCCCATTCCAGAGAAACGGTTCCCTTGTGCTCTGCTTTGCAGAGAAAGACCGGGACAAGCTGGAAAAGCTGCTGGAACAGGGCATTGCAAACGGGGTGAAGGAGCTTCGGATAATCGAAAAGGAAGAATTACGGCAAATGGAGCCGGATATTTCCAGAGAGGCGGTGGCTGCGCTGTATGCGCCGACGGGCGGGATTGTCTGTCCCTTTGGGCTGACAATCGCCATGGCGGAAAACGCGGCGGTAAACGGTGTGGAATTTAAGCTGGAAACGCAGGTTTTTTCTGTGAAGAGGAAAGAAAATCACTATCTGGTGACAACCAGCCGGGGCGAGGTGGAATGTCTTGCGGTGGTAAATGCGGCAGGAGTTTACGCGGATACCTTTCATAATATGGTAAGCGGAAGAAAGCTTCATATTATTCCGAGAAGGGGCGAGTACTGTCTGTTGGATAAAAAGGTGGGGAATTATGTTCATTCTACGATTTTCCAGCTTCCCACCGTCTATGGAAAGGGTGTACTGGTAACGCCGACAGTGCATGGCAACCTGTTAATCGGACCGACGGCAGCGGATATTGAGGATAAGGAGGCTGTGTCAACCACAGGGGAGGGCATTGCGGATGTTCAGAGGCGTGCGGCACTCAGCGTGGAAAAGTTGCCCACAAAGCAGATTATCACTTCCTTTGCCGGGCTGCGTGCCCACGAAGAGGGCGGGGATTTTGTGCTGGGAGAGCCGGAGGATGCGCCGGGATTTTTTGATGCGGCGGGCATTGAATCTCCGGGGCTGACCTGTGCCCCTGCGATTGGAGAATATCTGGCAGGACTGGTGGCAGAGCGGCTTAAGGCAGAAAAGAAGGAAAACTTTGTTGCAGCCCGTAAAGGAATCCCCAATATGGCACTGGCTTCTGAAGAGGAGCGAAAGAAACTGATAGCGGAAAATTCAGCTTTTGCGGATGTGGTATGCCGCTGTGAGCTGGTGACAGAGGGGGAGATTCTGGCAGCTATTCACAGACCGGTGGGAGCAACTACATTAGACGGTGTCAAGCGCCGCACCAGAGCCGGGATGGGAAGATGTCAGGCGGGCTTCTGTTCCCCGAGGACAGTGGAACTTCTGGCAAGGGAGCTGAACCGGGATATGGCGGAAATTACAAAGAATGAGAAGGGCAGCGAATTTCTGACAGGCTATATTAAAAATGAATGAGATAGTGAGATTGTGTTCTGGATGCGCGAAGGGTATGCGCAGGAATGGAGAATAAGAGGCAAAGATGGAGAAAAAGCTGGTAATTATCGGAGGCGGCCCGGCGGGGCTGGCGGCTGCGGCTTCTGCCAGAGCGGCGGGGGTGGAGGATATTCTGATTCTGGAAAGAGATGCCAGACTGGGCGGGATTCTGAATCAGTGTATTCATAACGGATTTGGCCTGCATACCTTTAAGGAGGAGCTGACCGGACCGGAATATGCGCTGCGTTACATAGAAAAGGTAAAGGAACTGGAAATTGAATATTGGCTGAACACCATGGTAATTGATTTGAGCCAGGAGGAAAACGGGAAGAAGCTTGTCACGGTTATGAACCGGGAAAAAGGACTTGTTACCATAGAGGCGGAGGCGGTGATTCTGGCGATGGGCTGCAGGGAGCGTCCCAGAGGGGCTTTGAACATTCCGGGATACCGCCCGGCGGGGATTTATTCCGCGGGAACCGCCCAGAGATATGTCAACATGGAGGGGCGCATGCCCGGCAGGGAGGTTGTCATTTTAGGCTCCGGGGATATCGGGCTGATTATGGCAAGGCGTATGACCCTGGAGGGGGCGAAGGTAAAGCTGGTGGCGGAGCTGATGCCCTATTCCGGGGGCTTAAAGCGGAATATTGTGCAATGCCTGGACGATTTCGGGATTCCCTTAAGGCTGAGCCACACCGTTGTGGATATTAAGGGAAAAGAGCGGGTGGAAGCGGTCGTGATTGCAAAGGTGGGGGAGGACTTGAAACCCATTCCCGGAACGGAGGAGGAAATTCCCTGCGATACCCTGTTACTGTCCTGCGGGCTGATTCCGGAAAATGAGCTTTCCGGGAATCTCGGAGTGAAGATGAATCCTGTGACAAACGGCCCGGTAGTCAATGAAAGTCTGGAAACAGACAGGGAAGGGGTATTTGCCTGCGGGAATGTGCTTCATGTGCATGATTTGGTGGATTATGTTTCCGAGGAGGCTGCCCAGGCAGGAAAGCGGGCGGCTGCCTATCTGAAGGGTGAATTGAAGGGAAGCGGCAGTACTGTTTCTGTCCGGATTGGAAACGGGGTGCGGTATACGGTGCCCTCCCTGATAGATACAGAGCGGATGGAACCGGTGCAGACAGTACGTTTCCGGGTAGGCAATGTATACAGAAACTGCAGTGTGGAGGTATCTGCAGGAGGAAAGGTATTAAGCAGCAGGAAAGCGAAGGTGCTGGCGCCCGGAGAGATGGAACAGGTCATGTTAAAGCGGGCGGAACTGGAAAAACTGGAAGGGCTGACGGAGATTGTGATTTCCATACAGCAGAAGTAAACATGCGCAGGAAAAGATTGAAAAATAAAATTTTTCAATCGCGAGATTTGTGTCTGCGCGCACTTGACACAAACTCGTCATGCGGTGGGAAAGTGTGCAGAAACGAGCAGAAATATGCAGGAAAAGGAATTTGTATGTATCAGATGCCCGCTGGGCTGCAATATTACGGTAAAGCTGGAGGATAACCGAATCGAAAGCATTACGGGAAATACCTGCCCCAGAGGCGCAGAATATGTGACAAAGGAGCTGACAGACCCCAGAAGAATTGTAACCAGTCTGGTAAGACTGGAGGGGGGAGAGCTGCCTGTCGTTTCCGTCAAGACGGCGGGGGATATTCCGAAGGATAAAATAATGGAGTGCATCCGGACTTTAAAGGCTGTGACGCTGAAAGCACCGGTTCGTGTGGGGGATGTGGTGGTAAAAAATGTATGCGGCAGCGGTGTGGATGTAATAGCAACGAGAAACGGAGAATAAACTATGCAGGACTATATTATGGCATTGGACCAGGGAACAACCAGTTCCCGGTGTATTTTATTTGACAGACAGGGAAATATCTGTTCCATGTCCCAGAAGGAATTTACCCAGCATTACCCGAAGCCGGGCTGGGTAGAGCATAATCCCATGGAAATCTGGTCATCCCAGCTTGCTGTGGCAACGGAAAGCATGGCGATGGTGGGAGCGGATGCGGAGCATATTGCAGCCATCGGAATTACCAACCAGCGGGAAACAACGATTCTCTGGGACAGGGAAACCGGGGAGCCGCTTTACAACGCGATTGTCTGGCAGTGCCGCAGAACCTCTGAGCGGATTGAACAGTTGAAGGCAGATGGCTGGGAAGAAAAAATACGGGAAAAAACCGGGCTGATTCCGGATGCCTATTTCAGTGCCTCCAAGATTGCATGGATTCTGGACAATGTGCCGGGAGCAAGGCAGAAGGCGGAAAAGGGGGAAGTTCTCTTTGGAACGGTGGACACCTGGTTAATCTGGAACCTGACAAAGGGTGCGGTACATGTGACGGATTATACCAATGCTTCCCGGACAATGCTCTTTGATATTCACAGACTTTGCTGGGATGAGGAAATTCTGGAATATTTTAAGATTCCTGCCTGTATATTACCTGATGTGAAGCCTTCCAGCTGTCTTTTAGGGCATACGGATGCCTCTGTTCTGGGCGGGGAGATTCCCATTGCCGGAGTGGCGGGGGACCAGCAGGCGGCATTGTTCGGTCAGTGCTGTTTTGAACAGGGAGAAGTGAAGAATACTTACGGGACAGGCTGCTTCCTGCTGATGAATACCGGGGACAGGGCAATTTCTTCCCAGTCGGGACTTCTGACAACCATCGCGGCAAGTACCCCGGAGCGGGTGGAATATGCGCTGGAGGGAAGCGTATTTGTAGCAGGAGCAGGGGTACAGTGGCTTCGGGACAGTATGCGGATGCTGAAGAGTGCCGGACAGTCGGAGGAATATTGCCGGGCTGTGGAGGATACGGCGGGGGTTTATATGGTACCGGCATTTGCGGGAATGGGAGCGCCCTACTGGAACCAGTACGCGAGAGGAACCGTGGTAGGGCTGACAAGAGGCTGCACAAAGGAGCATTTCATCCGGGCAACTCTGGAATCTATCGCCTATCAGACAGCAGATGTACTGGCGGCGATGGAAAAGGACAGCGGAATTTATTTAAAGAGCCTGAAGGTGGACGGCGGAGCCAGTGCCAACGACTTTTTGATGCAGTTTCAGGCGGATATTGTCAATACTTCTGTCCACAGACCGAAATGTATTGAAACAACGGCTCTGGGAGCGGCTTATCTGGCAGGCCTGGCAGCAGGCTACTGGAAGGACAGGGCGGAAATCAAAGAAAACTGGCAGATTGGGGCGGCTTTTCATCCCGGTATGCCAGAGGAAAAGCGGCAGGAGCTTTTAAAGGGCTGGAAAAAAGCCGTAAAATGTGCGTTGGTATGGGCACAGGAATAGATTGAAAAGCAGAATCGGGTATCAGATTGGAGGACAGGGCATGGGTGCAGAGGAATTGACCCCGGAATGTAAGGCATATATTGACAGAATAGTAGAACACAGGAATAAAGACGGGCTTTTAAGTATGCAAGAATGTCAGAGTATTCTGGAGTATGCTGCAGAGAATATGTCGGATGCCGTGTTTGGAATCGGGTATTACTATTTTGCGGAAAATTACTGGGTGCAGAATAACCCGGAGCAGACAATGCAATGTCTGACGGAATGTACAAAATGGTTCAGGGCAGCAAAAATGCACGAATTTTTAGCAAGAACCTATAATATGCTGGGGGCTGTTTCCGACTGGCAGAATAATAAGGTGGTTGCCCTGAATTATTACTATATCGGTCTGCAATATGCGGAGGCACACCGGATAAATTATGTTATCGGCATGGTAGGGATGAATATTGCCTGTATTTTCATGCGGATGAAGCGGTATACAGAGGCAGCGGAGCATTACGAAAAATCGCTGGCAGCATTTTCGGAGGAGAAGCCCTCTTTCAGTCTTTACCGGAATATGGCAACCTGCCTGCTTAGATGCGGTGTCTGCTATCTGCGGCTGGGAAAAAAGGAAAAGGCATATGAATATCAGCAGCGGGTAAAGCTGCTGCAAAAGGAGCATCCGGGGGAGAATTACCCCAGACGGGCACTGGAGGTTTTTGATGCGGAATGTGCGGCGGCGAGGGGAAACCGGGAGGAAGCCCTGATACAGCTTCACAATCTGCTGGATGCCTTTGAAAAGGAAGAATCGATGGATGAATTTTCCCACTGCCTGACGGAGCTGGCAGAGCTGATGTTACAATTTGAAGCCTATGACGAGCTGGAAAGGCTGTTTCGGAAAGCGGAGTCGTTGCAGATTGTGGAAAATACGGGACTGTCACTGGAGCTTTATCCCTGCTTAAGTGATTTTTTAAAGAAAACGGGCAGGATGCAGAGCTTTGTAAAGTATACAAGGCAGTATTTTGCAGCCTATGAGAAGGAGCAGTCCAATAATAAGCAGGTAACAATCCGTGTGATGGAGCTGCAGGACAGGCTGCTGAGCATTGAAAAAGAACAGGAAAAGATGCGCGCCTCCAACCGGGAGCTGGAAGCGCTGGCGCTGTATGATTCCATGACGAATCTGGCGAACAGAACCCTGTTAAATGAATATGTTTCCCGGAAGTTTGAGGAGGCAAAGCAGGCGGAAAAGCTTTATGGTGTGGAAATTCTGGATATAGACTATTTTAAGCAGTATAATGATTTCTACGGACATCTGGAGGGGGACCGCTGTATTGAGGAAGTGGCAGCAGTACTGAAGGAAGCGGAGAGCGACAGGGTATTCTGCGGACGGTACGGCGGAGATGAATTTGTTGTCCTTTACAGTGATATGACACTGGAAGAAATTGAGAAAACCGTGGAGCAGATTCAGGAGAAAATCAGAAGGAAGGCAATTCCCCATGAAAAGTCTGCCTGCGGAGAGATTGTTTCTGTCAGTCAGGGAGTTTTTGTCCGGGTGCCCCAGGAGGAAAACAGGGAGTGGGATTTCAGCGCGGCGGCAGATATGGCGCTGTATCATGCGAAAAGGCAGGGAAGGAACTGCTATTGCATAGAAACGGAGTTCCATAAAAAAGGGGTTGGAGTTTGAGGGAGTGCGTCCGGGGGGGGGGGAATGTATCAGTCCACCGCAGGCACGTCGCTTTCGCGGGTTGCGCACGCAGCGGCACGCGCCTCCAAAAGGAGGAGGCTTAACACACCAGAAGGACGGTGTGTAAGTGCCGGCGGCTCCACAGTGCCTGCTTGCGGGCAGATACATTCCTCCCTGGACAGGACCTTCAAAGGGGAGGAAAGCCAGAAAAAACAGATAAAGGAAGGAATTGAGGATGTTAGTACAGAAGTATAAGGATATGTTATCCGGGAAGTCGGTTATCCGGCAGTTATCGGAGTTTGCCACAGCGAGAGGGCAGGAAATAGGGTATGAGAATGTGTTTGATTACAGTCTGGGGAATCCTTCCGTGCCGGTGCCCCGGGAGTTTACGGATTGTATGATAGAGCTGCTGTCTACTCAGGATACGAATGTGCTGCATGGGTACAGTCCGAGCCTTGGGATTACAAGTGTCAGGGAGAAGGTGGCGGCATCGCTGGAAAAGCGGTTCGGGCTGCCTTATCGGAAGGAGCATATTTTTATGGCATCCGGTGCGGCGGGAGCGCTGGCGCATGCTTTCAGGCTTGTGTCGCAGCCCGGGGATGAAATACTGACCTTTGCACCGTTTTTCCCGGAATATCACCCTTATGTGGATTTATCCGGGGCAGTGTTGAAAGTAGTGCCGCCGGATACAGAGGCTTTTCAGATAAATTTTGATAAGATGGAAGAGATGATGAACGAGAAGGTGATGGCGGTGCTGATTAACACCCCCAATAATCCTTCCGGTGTGGTATATTCCGCGGAAACCCTGAAAAAGCTGGCAGAGGTATTGAAAAGAAAATCGGAGGAATATGGTCATACCATTTATCTGATTTCTGACGAACCTTACCGGGAAATTGTCTTTTCCGGTGTGGATGCGCCCTGTGTATCGAAATTTTATCCGGATACCATTATGTGCTATTCCTTCTCGAAATCCCTGTCCCTTCCGGGAGAGAGAATCGGATATGTGGCAGTCAGCCCCCAGTGCGGGGATGCGGAAATCATGATACAGATGTGCGGTCAGATTTCCAGAGGAATCGGACATAACTGTCCTCCCTCCATTATTCAGCTTGCGGTAGCGGAGGTACTGGACAAGACGGCAGATTTAAAGGTATATGAAACAAATCGGGATATTTTATATAAGGAACTGATAAATCTGGGCTTTACCTGTGTAAAACCCGGAGGAACCTTCTATATTTTCCCGAAGGCGCTGGAAGAGGATGCAAAGGAATTTTCCAGAAAAGCCCTGAAATATGATTTGGTACTGGTGCCGGGTGACAGCTTCGGCGCGCCGGGATATTTCAGAATGGCATATTGTATTGATACGGAAAAGGTAGAGCGTTCTCTGGAGGCTTTGAGGAAATTTGTAAAAGAAGAGTATGGAAGCAGGTAAAGCGCCTGAGGCACAAAGTAGCCTTTATCGCAGAGCCAAATCTGACATTTGGCTCGCGAATCCTTCGACGCAAGAGAGCGTCTGCAGAATGGATGATTAGTGTGAAAATTAAAATTTTCACACGCAGAAATGGAGATTAGTATGAGTGCAGAATTGATACAGGCAGGACTGGTTTTGGAAGGTGGCGGAATGAAAGGGGTCTATACCGCCGGGGTTCTGGATTTTTTTCTGGATAAAAAGCTGATGTTTTCCAGCGTATATGGGGTATCGGCGGGGGCGTGCAATATGTGCAGTTATCTTGCCGGGCAGAGAGGAAGGGCGCTGGATGTTTCCATAGATTATCTGGAAAGCAGAAAATATTGCAGCCTGGAGAGTCTTGTCCTGACAGGAGATTTATTTAATGTGGATACCTGCTATCACCTGATTCCGGAGTACCTGTATCCCTTTGATTATGAAACCTTTTCCAAATATCAGGGAAAGGCGTATAGCGTGGCAACGGATATCAGGAGCGGAAAGCCGGTTTATTTCCGAATCCGGGATTTGAAGAAGGATATTGATAAAATCAGGGCATCGGCATCCCTGCCTCTGGTTTCCAGAAATGTCAAAATAGACGGCAGAGAATATCTGGACGGCGGTATCAGCGATGCAATTCCTCTGCAGAAATCTGTGCTGGACGGAAACCGGAAGAATATTGTGATAATGACAAAGGAAGTGGGCTTTGTACGCAAGCCTGCTACCCAGCTGCCTCTGATTCGGATGCGGTATTTAAAGTATCCGAAAGTGGCAGAACTGATGGAAAACAGACATATCAATTATAATCAGCAGGCTGCATATATTGAAAATATGCAAAAAAGTGGAAAGGCATTTGTCATCCGACCGAAGAAGGCAGGGAACGTAGGACGGATTGAAAAGGATGTGGAAAAGCTGAAAGCCTTGTATCGGGAAGGGTATGAGGATGCAGCGGTGTGCTATGAAGAACTGATGAAGTATCTGAAAGAAGAATAAGGACTGTTTGCTGTAGCAATTTTCCTCTATGGGAGGGCAAGAGAGGGAAAAGTGCGTGAGCATACCCGTCGGAGCCTGTGAGTTAGGGTAAGGAAGAGAAAAGTGCGTGAGCATACCCGTCGGAGCCTGTGAGTTAGGGTAAGGAAGGGAAAAGTGCGTGCCCATACCCGTCGGAGCCTGTGAGTGCGGGTATGGGAAAGAAAAGTGCGTGCCCATACCCGTTGGAGTCTATGAGTTAGGGTAAGGAAGGGAAAAGTGCGTGCCCATACCCGTCGGAGCCTGTGAGTGCGGGTAAGGGAAAGAAAAGTGCGTGCCCATACCCGTTGGAGTCTATGAGGGAGGGTAAGGGAAAGAAAAGTGCGTGCCCATACCCGTCGGAGCCTGTGAGTGAGGGTAAGGGAAAGAAAAGTGCGTGCGTATACCCGTCAGGGCCTATGAGGGAGGGTAAGGAAGGGAAAAGTAAATCCTTATACCCAGGTCAGGATGGCAGGAGCAGGGGAAAGTATGAAAATGATGTAACTCTGGATTGTTACAGAGAAAATAGGAGAATGTGCGCAGAAAGGGAAACGAAACATGACAGAATTTTTGGAAATTTTAAAGGCAATCCTGTATGGAATTGTGGAGGGTATTACGGAATGGCTGCCAATCAGCAGTACGGGACATCTGATTTTAGTGGAGCAGTTTTTCCCCTTTGAAGGAACCAGCGAAGGTTTTTTTGATATGTTTGATGTGGTAATCCAGCTTGGGGCAATACTGGCGGTAGTGGTGCTTTTCTGGAATAAAATCTGGCCTTTTTATAAAAAAAATAATGGAAAGAGCAGAAAGGGCGGTATTATAAAGGCTGAAAAAGACCCTGCCCTTGGAAATATTGCGCTGAGCATGGACACCTTCTGGATGTGGGTGAAAATTGTTGTGGCATGTATTCCGGCAGTGGTTTACGGGATTTTGTTTGATGATGCGGTCAGCGAAGCCTTTAAAAAGCAGATTGGCGGAAGCAGTGTTACCATTCAGGTGATTGTGGTGGCAGTGATGCTTCTGCTGGTGGGTATTTTATTTATTATCGTGGAAAACTGGAACAAAAACAGGGTGCCGGCCACAACAAAGCTTTCCCGGCTTACCTATAAGGATGCCCTGATTATCGGCTTCTGCCAGCTTGTGGCAGCAGCGCTTCCCGGTACCTCCCGTTCCGGCGCAACTATACTGGGAGCAATCGCAATCGGCATTTCCAGAACCGTAGCGGCGGAATTTACTTTCTTTCTGGCAATCCCGGTTATGTTTGGAGCGAGTCTGTTAAAGCTGGTAAAATTCGGCTTTACATTCACTTCTCTGGAACTGGCGCTTTTGCTTATCGGTACGGTGGTTTCTTTCCTGGTATCCCTTATCGTTCTGAGATTTCTGATGGGATATATTAAGAAGCATGACTTCAAGGTATTCGGATGGTACCGGATTGTACTTGGAATTGTGGTACTATTGTACTTTGCGATAGCAGGTTGACAATTTGAAGGAATGGGAATAAACTGTTGCCAACAAAAGAACTGACGGTAAGAACCAGTTTGGTTGACCGGAAGAAGGGAGAGAAAAGTTATGGCAGTAAGAAAGAGAGCGGCAAAGAAAACCACAGCAGCTGTAAAGCCTGTTGTTGAAAAGGTGGCAGAAGCACCGGCAGCAAAGGCAGAGGAAAAGGCTGTAGCAGTAAAGCCTGCAGAGAAGGCAGAGGAGAAGGCTGTAGCAGTAAAGCCCGCAGAGAAGCCTGCCGCTGAAAAAAAGACAGCCAGAAAGGCTCCTGTAAAGAAGGAACCTGCAAAGAAAGCAGAGTTAAAGTCCTCCATTTGTGTGCAGTTTGGGGGAAAGTCCTATTCTCAGGATGATTTAATCAAGATTGCAAGGGATGTATGGAAATATGACCTGAAGCAGAAGGTTGGAAGTCTTGAGAGTGTGGAGCTGTATGTAAAGCCGGAAGAAAACATGGTTTATTATGTGATGAATAAGGAGTTTACCGGAAGCTTCTATATTTAAACGGGGGCTCCTGAAAAAGATTTCTGAATCCGTATAAACACTATAAACGTATAAACACTATAAATAAGAAAAGAGAAAACAGAGTCTGCGTGCTGTGGCAGGCTCTGTTTTCTTTTTTAGTTGCTTTAAAATTATTTTAGAATTATTTTAGAAATTTTTCCATGAAAACAGGTTGACAAGAAAGAGGCGTGGTGCTATCTTGGTCTTACAAGGTGTTAGCACTCCTAACAATCGAGTGCTAACAACCTGGAGCAAAGTTCTGATGGAAAGAAGGTGCTGAGGTGGAACTGGATGAAAGAAAAAAGAAAATTCTTCAGGCAGTTATCCGGAATTATCTGGAAACAGGAGAACCGGTAGGCAGCAGAACCATTTCAAAGTACACAGATTTGAACTTAAGCTCGGCAACCATCCGAAATGAGATGGCAGATTTGGAGGAAATGGGATATATCCTTCAGCCCCATACCTCCGCAGGACGGATTCCTTCCGACAAAGGGTACAGGCTTTATGTGGATACCATGATGGAGGAAAAGGAACGGGAAGTCGTGGAAATGAAGGAAATGCTGGTGGAGAGGCAGGACAAGATGGAAAACCTGTTAAAGCAGGTAGTCAGGGTTCTCGCCCGGAATACCCAGTACGCAACCATGATTTCGACACCCCAGGTCAGACGGAACAAACTGAAATTTATCCAGTTGTCCAGAGTGGATGCCCATCAGCTTCTGGCGGTAATTGTTATCGAAGGAAATGTCATCAAGAACAGCATCTTAAATATTGAAGAGGAGCTGAGCGATGAAATTATCCTGAAACTGAATATTTTACTGAATACCCATATGAACGGACTTTCCATAGAGGAAATCAATCTGGGAATGATAGCGCTGATGAAACAGCAGGCAGGTATTCACAGTGAGATTGTCAGCAAGGTAATTGATGCGGTAGCCGAGGCAATCAAGGGCGAAGAAGAGTTTGAGATTTATACCAGTGGAACGAATAACATTTTCCGTTATCCGGAGCTGGCAGACCAGCAGAAAGCGAGCGAACTGATTAATACCTTTGAGGAGAAGCAGCTTTTAGGGGAACTCCTTCAGGATACGGACAACGGAGAGGAAAACACGGGAATCCAGGTTTACATCGGTTCGGAAACACCGGTGAAGAGCATGAAGGACTGCAGCGTTGTTACCGCAACCTACGAGCTGGGGGATGGAATGAAAGGAACGATAGGAATTGTCGGACCGAAGCGAATGGATTATGACAAGGTGGTAGGAACCTTGAGAACCATTCAGACGCAGCTTGATGAGCTGTACAGAACGGAAGACACTTAATAAATAAAGAAAGGATGAGGAAGCATGGCGGAACAGGAAAAGAATATGGAAGAAAACAGCCAGCAGACTCCCGATGAAGAAAATCCGGAAAATATCGAGGAGAGAGCCGAAGAGATAGAACAGGAAATAGAAGAAGAGGCTGATGAAATAGCGGAAGAGGAAGCCAAGGGAAGCTGGGCTGACAAGAGAGCCGCAAAGAAGCAGGCAAAGCAGGATAAGAAAGCGGATGCCTACAGGGAGCAGATTGAAAAGCTGGAGGATAAGGTAAAGCGCCAGCTTGCTGAATTTGAAAATTTCCGGAACAGAACGGAAAGAGAAAAAACAGCAATGTTTGAAACCGGTGCGAAGAGCGTCATTGAAAAGATGCTTCCCGTTGTAGATAACTTTGAAAGAGGTCTGGCAACGGTGCCGGAGGAAAATAAAGAAGACCCCTTTGTGGATGGTATGAACCGGGTTTACAAACAGCTTCTGACAGAGCTGGAAAATATCGGTGTAAAGCCGATAGAGGCAGTCGGGAAGGAATTTGACCCGAACCTGCATAATGCTGTGATGCAGGTGGCAAGCGAGGAATATGAATCCGGAGTAATTGTTCAGGAACTTCAAAAAGGATATACCTACCGGGATGGCGTTGTAAGACATTCCATGGTAGCGGTAGCCGAGTAATGAAAGATAAATGAGTGAGAGAGATTAAGGAGGCAAATAAAATGAGTAAGATTATTGGTATTGACCTGGGAACAACAAACAGCTGTGTAGCCGTTATGGAAGGTGGTAAACCCACCGTTATCGCAAACGCAGAAGGCGCAAGAACAACACCTTCCGTTGTAGCATTTACAAAGACAGGAGAAAGACTGGTAGGTGAGCCTGCAAAGCGTCAGGCAGTTACCAACGCAGAAAAGACAATCGCATCCATCAAGAGAGATATGGGTACTGACAGAGGTCGTACCATTGATGGCAAGAAATATTCTCCCCAGCAGATTTCCGCTATGATTCTGCAGAAGCTGAAGGCTGATGCAGAGAGTTATCTGGGTGAGAAGGTAACAGAGGCAGTTATCACTGTACCTGCTTACTTTAATGACGCACAGCGTCAGGCAACCAAGGATGCCGGAAAGATTGCAGGTCTGGAAGTAAAGCGTATCATCAACGAGCCTACGGCAGCAGCTCTTGCTTATGGCCTGGATAACGAGAAAGAGCAGAAGATTATGGTATACGACCTGGGCGGCGGTACCTTCGATGTTTCCATTATCGAAATCGGTGACGGCGTTATCGAGGTTCTGGCAACCAACGGTGATACACACCTTGGCGGTGATGATTTTGATAACAAGATTATCCAGTGGATGCTTTCCGAGTTCAAGAAGGCAGAAGGTGTAGACCTTTCCGGCGACAAGATGGCAATGCAGAGATTGAAGGAAGCAGCAGAGAAGGCAAAGAAAGAGCTTTCCAGCGCTATGACAACCAACATCAACCTTCCTTTCATTACCGCAACCGCAGAGGGACCCAAGCACTTTGATATGAACCTGACCCGTGCTCAGTTTGATGAACTGACCCGCGATTTGGTAGAAAGAACAGCAATCCCCGTACAGAACGCAATGAAGGATGCAGGTCTGACCAATGCAGACCTTGGACAGGTGCTTCTGGTTGGTGGTTCCACACGTATTCCTGCTGTACAGGATAAGGTAAGAGCCATGACAGGAAAAGAGCCCAGCAAGTCCTTAAACCCTGATGAGTGTGTGGCAATCGGTGCTTCCATTCAGGGTGGTAAGCTGGCAGGTGATGCAGGTGCCGGTGATATCCTGCTTCTGGATGTTACTCCGCTGTCCCTGTCCATCGAAACAATGGGTGGTGTAGCAACCAGACTGATTGAAAGAAATACAACCATTCCTACCAAGAAGAGCCAGGTATTCTCTACCGCAGCAGATAACCAGACCGCAGTGGATATCAACGTATTACAGGGTGAAAGACAGTTTGCAAAGGACAACAAGTCCCTTGGACAGTTCCGTCTGGATGGTATTCCTCCTGCAAGAAGAGGTGTCCCTCAGATTGAAGTTACCTTCGATATTGATGCAAACGGTATCGTAAACGTATCTGCAAAGGATTTGGGAACCGGAAAAGAGCAGCACATTACCATTACCGCAGGCTCCAATATGTCTGATGCCGATATCGAAAAGGCTGTTAAGGAAGCGGCTGAGTTCGAGGCACAGGACAAGAAGAGAAAGGAAGCTGTTGAGGCAAGAAATGACGCAGATTCCTTCGTATTCCAGACAGAGAATGCTCTGAAGGAAGTTGGCGATAAGTTAAGCGACAGCGATAAATCCGCAGTTCAGGCTGACCTGGATGCTGTAAAGGCCATTCTGGAGAGAACCAAGGATCAGGAAATGAGCGACAGCGATTTGGATGAATTAAAGGCTGCAAAGGAGAAGCTGACAAACAGCGCACAGGCTCTGTTCACAAAGATGTATGAGAACATGCAGCAGGCACAGGGCGGTGCAGCAGGTGCCGGTCCTGATATGGGCGCAGGTGCAGCAGGCGGCAGCACTTCTTCCGCACCTGAGGATGATGTAATCGATGGCGACTTCAGAGAGGTTTAATTAAAGATTGCAGTAGAAACTCAAGTGTGGTAGAGTAATTAAGTTAGTATAATGAAATTCAAGGAAACACAGGGAACGGATGCTTCGGCGTAAGTCCCCTGTGTTACCGCGTAAAGAGGAGTAAACAATGGCAGAGCAGAAGCGAGATTATTATGAAGTCCTTGGTGTGGATAAAAATGCGGATGAAGCAGCGATTAAAAGAGCATATCGTGTTCTGGCAAAGAAATATCATCCGGATATGAATCCCGGCGATGCGGAAGCGGAGAAAAAGTTCAAGGAGGCTTCAGAGGCTTATGCTGTTTTAAGTGACCCGGAGAAAAGGCGTCAGTATGACCAGTTCGGCCATGCTGCTTTTGAAGGCGGCGCAGGTGGTTCCGGCGGATTTGATTTTAATGGCGGAGATTTCGGAGATATCTTCGGGGATATTTTCGGTGATTTATTTGGCGGTGGAAGAAGCCGCGGTGCCCAGAGCAATGGCCCCATGAAGGGAGCAAATCTGCGTACCAGTGTAAGAATTACCTTTGAGGAAGCTGTATTTGGCTGTAAAAAGGAAATTGAACTGACAGTGAAGGAAACCTGTAAGACCTGTAACGGATCCGGTGCAAAGCCCGGAACGAGTCCTGAAACCTGTCCGAAGTGTAACGGAAAGGGACAGATATATTTCAATCAGCAGACCTTCTTCGGTACAGTCCGTAATGTGCAGACCTGTCCGGATTGTCAGGGACGTGGAAAGATTATTAAGGAAAAGTGTCCGGATTGCCGTGGCGCAGGATACATTCCTATGAAAAAGCGCTATTCTGTGGATATTCCGGCGGGAATTGACAATGGTCAGTCCACCCGTATGCCGGGACTGGGCGAGCCCGGTATTAACGGAGGCCCCAGAGGAGATGTGCTGATAGAGGTAATTGTAGGCAGACATCCGATTTTCCAGAGGCAGGATTTCGATATTTATTCTACCGTGCCGGTATCCTACGCAGTGGCAGCACTGGGTGGTGAGATTTTCATTGATACTGTGGATGGAAAGGTAATTTATGATGTGAAGCCGGGAACCCAGACGGATACCAGAATCCGGCTTCGGGGCAAGGGTGTGCCTTCCTGGCGGAATAAGAATGTCAGGGGCGACCATTATGTGACCCTTGTGGTTCAGGTGCCGGATAAGCTGAGCGCAGAGGCAAAGGATTTACTGCGTCAGTTTGATAAGCTGACAGGGGATTCCCTGAATGCGGTGGCAGGTGCAGAGGATAAGAACACCAATGGGGACAGCAAGGACCCTAAAGAGGGCGGAAAAAAGAAGAAGTTCTGGAAATAAGATAGAAAGGGCAGGTTGATGCGACAACTTGCCCTTTTTGTATAGGCTGAAAACGGAATATATCTTTCAAAAAAGGAGGAAATAGTTTATAATATCATGGATTCGATGCAGTCCTTTGCCGTGAACGCGGGGGCTGTAGGCTGCTGAAAGACATGGAGATTAGGAAGTAGTGTGAAAAGAACCTCTAATCACTCAGAGCAAAGGCTCTTTCGCGAAGAGGTTCTAAGTTTCACAAGTCATATTT
>ENA-UESE01000500-UESE01000500.1-human-gut-metagenome-genome-assembly--contig:-NODE-500-length-46758-cov-83.328206_pt1 | contig 46758 bp, 44 predicted proteins | sample MGYA00242995_ERZ507996 | MGnify/ENA primary metagenome ERZ507996 (study PRJEB26167, sample SAMN06115489) | human gut metagenome | host: Homo sapiens | place: China:Sichuan | collected 2015-04-15...
GACGGTGACGAAGTCAACATCACCGGTTTGGGCAAAGTAAACACGCTTGACGACGAAACGCTGGGGCGGATTGAGTTGGGCGGGCGCTACGGCTTTACCGATCAGCTTTCGGTTTACGGCTGGGCAAATTATACGTTCGGTTCGGACTACGACGCGACGACCGTCGGTCTGGGTCTGAACTACGCGTTCTAGAAAATGTAAAAAGAGCGAAAACTCCCCGAATTATCCGGGGAGTTTTCTTTGTCGCATGCCTGACAGAAAAAAAGAACGGGAAGGAGTTAAGCCAAAACAAAACTAATACTCCGGATAGTTGGTCACCGCATTTCCCCGATTCTCAATCTGATTGATGTCATTGTCCGGGTAAGACTGCAAATCGTAAATGCGGTCATCCGATTCGTAAAGGGTATTTTGAATCTCGTTTTGCATTTGTTCGGGAGAATTTTGCGGACTGATTTCCGGATTCTGCCCGCTGGTTTGCGAAACGACGTTTACGGGACTTTTTCCGAGTTCGGGCGCCGGCGGCAGCGGCTTGCCCTTTTCAACCTCAGGCGCCCGCTTACCGTAAGGAACCTCGTCAACAATCGGGTTACCGAACGGATTAGGTGCATCTGCGGCCTGTTCCACCGTCACTTCGTTAAACGTACCATTCGCGTTTTCCGCTTCTCCGTAAATAACCGTCGGCTGCTCACTGTCCGAACGGACGTCAATCGTTTCCGCCGCCGCATTGGGAAGCAGCGCCGCCATCAATAAAACCGACAAACTTTTCATATACTTATCCTTTATAAATAAACTTCATCATAAAGAAAAAATAATCAGCATTTGCCGCAATTCAATCCCTTTCGAAATATTCCCGAAAGCAAACTTTCCGGCTTCTGTCCCCCGGCCGGCATTCCTGCCACGAAAACAAAAAAATCCCCGTTGTTTCCGACGAATGACAACGGGGATTACATTTATGGGCGAAGAAATTAAATCAGTTTTTTAACATCTTGGGCAATGACCAGTTCTTCGTTGGTCGGAATGACGAAAACCCTGACTTTGGAACCGGGTTTGGATATTTCCGTCAATGTGCCGCGCAGCTTGTTGGCTTCCTCGTCAAGCTCAATGCCCATAAACGCCAGCCGTTCGCAGATCAGTTTACGGACTTCGCTGCCGTTTTCGCCGATGCCGCCGGTAAACACGATGGCGTCAACGCCGCCCATTGCCGCCGTATAAGCGCCGATGTATTTAACGATGCTATATGTATATACCTGCATGGCCGTCACCGCTTCCGGATCGCCGGCGAAATATTTAACTTCGACGTCGCGATTGTCGGAGCAGCCGCACAGTCCGAGCATACCCGACTGTTTGTTCAGGAGGTTGTCCACTTCTTCAACCGTTTTGTTCTGGGTTTTCATGATATAAAGCGGTACGAACGGATCAACATCACCCGAACGCGTTCCCATCACCACACCGGCCAGCGGGGTAAAGCCCATGGATGTGTCAACGCACATACCGTCTTTGACCGCGCTGATCGAAGCGCCGTTGCCGATATGGCAGGTGATGATTTTGCCGGCCTTGCCGATCAGTTTTGCCGCCTCGCGCGAAACGAACAGGTGCGAAGTGCCGTGGGCGCCGTAACGGCGGATTTTATATTTTTTGTACTGTTCAAGCGGCAGCGCATACATATAGGCTTCGGGCTTCATCGTCTGATGGAAGGCGGTATCGAAAGCAACCACCTGCGGAACGTTCGGCAGCAGCGCCTTGACCGCTTTGATGCCCATAACCGCCGCCGGGTTGTGCAGCGGCGCCAGCGTGGAAAGTCCGTCGATAATGCGGATCACTTCGTCGTCGACCAGCACCGAACGGTCAAAATATTCGCCGCCGTGAACAACGCGGTGGCCGACGCCGGAAAGTTCGTCAATGCTTTTCAAAACGCTGCCGAGCAGCAGATCGAGCACTTCCTTGATCGCTTCCTTGTGGGTCGGCAGCGGCAGTTCGGTCGTAACCTTGTCGCCGTCGCCGACTTTGATCGTCACCAGCGACCCTTCAATGCCGATACGGTCGGCCAAACCTTTTGCAACAACTTCAAATTTGTCGCCGTCGACATTGAAAAGCTGATATTTCAGAGATGATGAACCGGAGTTCAGGACTAAGATTTTTTCCATATGAATGTTCCTGCTTTTAGAGTTAGTTTCAGTTTAAAAGTTATTTTTTGGCAGCCTGCAAAGCGGTAATCGCGATCATGCCGACGATGTCTTCCACCAATGCCCCGCGCGAAAGGTCGTTGACCGGCGCGTTCAGCCCCTGCAAAATCGGACCGTAGGCTTCCGCCCCGCCCAGCCGCTGCAACAGCTTGTAACTGATGTTGCCGGCTTCAATGTCAGGAAAGATCAGGACGTTGGCCTGTCCGGCAACTTCGCTGCCCGGCGCCTTTTTGGCGGCTACGACCGCATCCAGCGCCGCATCGGCCTGCATTTCGCCGTCAATTTTGATCGGCAGATCCTTATATTCCGGCAATTTGAGCTGTTCCCCGGCCAGCCGCGCGGCTTCGGCAACTTTGTCCACGCCTTCGCCTTTACCCGACCCCTTGGTAGAATAGGAAAGCAGCGCCACGTTCGGCTCAATGCCGAACTGCAAAGCCGTTTGAGCGGCATCCACCGCAATGTCCGCCAGCTCGGCCGCCGTCGGATTGATGACGATGGCGCAGTCGGACAAAATGTAAGGCTTGCCGTTGACCACTTCCAGCACCGCGGAAGAAACCGCACGGCCTTTCTTGGCCGACTTGATGATCTGCAGCGCCGGACGAACGGTGTCCGCGGTCGAATGGTTGGCGCCCGAAACCATGCCGTCGGCATCGCCGGCCTTGATCATCATGGTGCCGAAGTAATTGTAATTGTGCATTTGTTTCAACGCATCTTCGGCAGTTACCCCCTTGTCTTTCCGCAGTTCAAAAAACATTTCGGCATAAGCCGCGAGCCGGGGAGAGTTTTCGGGAGAAATGACTTCGATTCCCTCCATGCTCCAGCCTTTGCCCCGATAATAGCCCTCCACCGTTTCCGGACTGCCGAGAATAACCGGTCTGGCCGCTCCCGCTTCGGCAACAAAGTGAGCAGCATCGAGAACGCGGTCGTCTTCGCTTTCCGGCAGCACGATGGTCTTCAGGTTTTCCGCAGCTTTTGCCAGCAGCCGTTTTAAATATGCACTTTCAGTCATTTGATCTGTCCTTAAACTGTTTATAAAAAGAATTTGTCTGTAATAAACAACGAATTGATCAAAAAGTCTATAAAAACTTTTTGATTTTTCGCTACATATAGGATAAGATTTGCCCAACTCAGCCAACCAACAGAGGAAAACATGGAAAAAACCCTATCAATGATCAAACCAGAAGCGGTCGGCCGCGGATTAAGCGGAAAAATCATCGCCACAATAGAAGAAAGCGGCCTGAAGGTCGTCGCGCAGAAAATGCTGCGGCTGTCGCGCGAACAGGCGGCTCGTTTTTACGCCGTCCACCAGAACAAGGCCTTTTTCGACGAACTGATCGAAAACATCACTGCCGGATCGGTCATCGTCCAGGTGCTGGCCGGCGAAAACGCAATTGAGGAATACCGCCGGCTGATGGGCAACACCAACCCCGCCGCCGCCGAAGAAGGGACGCTTCGCCGGCTTTACGGCGTATCCATCGAAAAAAACGCCGTCCATGGTTCCGACGGCCCCGAAACTGCCGAACGGGAAATCGCCTTTTTCTTCAATCGGCTGGAAATTTTGGAATAACCTCAGGAGACTTCTCATGCGCCGTCTTTTTCTCCCCGTTCTGCTGTTCGTCCTGTTCACCGTTTTTTCCGCCTGGGCAGGCCAGCCGTCTTATTCCGCCGACGTGACCGTCGACGTAACCGCCGACAACGCTTCCGCCGCCCGCGAACTGGCAATGCACCGCGCCAACCGTCAGGCCGTCAGCGCCATCGCCGCCAACTTTACCACCCGCGAAGGCGTCACCGTTTTAAATAAGCTGACCGACGACCAGCTGCTCAACTTCATCAGGGAAACCACGGTGCTTGAAGAAAAAACCTCCAACGTCCGCTACCTGGCCAAACTGCGGATCACCGCCAACGACAAAATTCTGCGGCAGTATCTGCAGGAAAAGAACGTGCCGCTGGTGGTGGCTTCTTCCGCGGAAGTCATGGTCATCCCCGTTTTCCGCGAAGGTCCGGACATGCCGGCTCTGCTGTGGGAAACGGAAAGTCCCTGGCGCGCCGCCTGGCAGCAGAATCCGCCGACCGTCGGCTCGGTCCGGTTCTTTATGCCGACGGAAGACGCGGCGCCGTTTCTGACCTCCGCCGAACAGGCGCTCGGGCTTGACGCGGAACTGTTCGGACGGCTCTCGTCCTTAAACGGCAGCGGAGACGTCTATGTCGCCGAAGCTTATTACAACGGCGACGACGCCCTAGCCGTCAGCATCATCAATCCCCGTAACGGCAAACGGCAGATTTTCAGCGTCGGCGGACCGCGCACCTCCGAACTTTTTAATCAGGCCGCCCGCGAAACCGGCATGCGGATCGCCGACGAACTGAAAGGCCGCACCGTCGTTACCTCGACCGAACCGGAAACGATCACCGTTTTGTATAAATTCAAAACCCTGAGTTCGTGGCTGAAAACGGAAGAAAAAATCGCCGCCGTAACCGCCGTCGAAGACATCCGCATCAACGCCATCGGCAACGGCCGCATCCAGTTTCAGATCAGCTATGTCGGCGACCTCGACACGCTTGCCGGCGCCCTCCGTTCCGCCCGGCTGCTGCTGAGCGAAACCGGCGGCTACTTCACCCTGACCGATATGTAACCTTGTTAAGCCGAGAGAAAACAATGTCAAAAAACAACTCCGTAAACGTTTCCGTTCCCGTCAAGTCAAACAAAGTCTTCTGGCTGGCGCTGTTTGCCTTTTTCTGCGCCTTTGTCTACATTTTGCGCTCGGTGCTGCTGCCGTTTGTCGCCGGTATCATCATCGGCTATCTGCTCGACCCGCTGGTCGACAAGTTCACCCGGCTTAAAATCGGCCGCACCTGGTCGACCGTGCTGGTTCTGGTTCTGGTCGTGCTGATCATCGTGCCGGCCTTCGTCCTTCTGGTCAACGTCATTGACAGCCAGCTCAGCGTATTTATCAGCGTCATTCCAAACTACGTTTCCTCACTCTTGAAAAAAGCCGAACCCCTGCTCATTGACCTCAAGGACATGTTCCCCGCGCTCGATGCCGACAAAATCCGCAGCTACATGCACGACAACATGGCCAACAATTTGAAAATTCTCGGCAAAATTCTACGCAGCGTGATTTCCGGCGGCATGGCGATCGTCAACCTGATCTCGCTGCTGCTGATCACTCCCGTCGTAGCCTTTTACATGCTTCGCGACTGGGACAAGTTCATTGCCAAAGTACGCAGCCTGCTGCCGCGCAAATCAAAAAAGTCGATTGAACAGCAGGCGCGGGAAATCGACCGCACGCTGGCCGGCTTCATCCGCGGACAACTGAGCGTATGCGTCATCCTCGGCAGCTTTTACGCCGTCGGCCTGCACCTGGCAGGGCTGGACCTGGGTCTGCTGGTCGGTTTTCTGGCCGGGATCATTTCCTTTATCCCTTATGTCGGCACCATCTCCGGCTTCATCATCAGCATGGCGCTGGCCTTTGCCCAGTTTGACAGCCTGATGCCGATTATAAGCGTGGCCGCCGTCTTTATGGTCGGACAGTTTCTCGAAGGCAACTTCCTCACTCCGAAACTGGTCGGCGACAACGTCGGGCTGCATCCGGTCTGGGTTATGTTCGCCCTGCTCGCCGGCGGGGTTCTGCTCGGCTTCCTCGGACTGATGATCGCCGTTCCGGTCGCCGCCATTATCGGCGTCCTGATTCGTCATGCGATTATGAATTACAAAAAAAGCAGCCTTTATCTTGAAGACTGAAAACAACGACCGTTTTATGACGTGAAAAAGCCGGACATAACGTCCGGCTTTTTCTTTTTTCCGCCGCAAAACCCTGTTCCCGGCTGCCGCTTTACTTCGCATTTACACATACCGCCGGTATTTGCCGGCCGTTTCCCTTTTTGCATATTCCGCTTTTGGGGCGCATATTCTTTTTGCCTGCGGCATCCGTCCGCCGCCCCATCCGCTTTCAGCATTCAAACGGCAGCGCCTGCACCTTTCCGTCAAACACCCCCGTTCTCATTTGACCTCTCCGCCCCCAAAAAACTCTCCTCAGCCTGGCCGGAAATTTCCGGGATACAAAAAACTCTCCCCGCGGGGAGAGTTTTCCGACAAGAAGAAAATCCGCTTTCAGCGGTTGTTGCCGTTATCTTTAACCATACCGGCCGGCAGCGAACTGGTCTGAGGTTTGCGCACCCGGCGCACTTTTGCCGGCTTAGGCAGCCGCGCTTTCTCCACCCGCTCTTCGCCGCCGCATTCATAAGCCTCCCATTGTTCTCCGGCGGGAGAAACCGGCGTTCCCGCATCGCTGTCGGTGCTGCCGGCGGCGGCAGGTTTGCCGTCTTCGTAAAAATCTTCCGTCCGCGCTTTCCCGTTCTCGGCGGCAAGCCCGTCAAGACCGGGAACGAACTCTTCGTTCGCAAGCGCGTCAGTACGCGAAAACTCGTCCGCACGGGTCTGATCCGCGGTCTCGTACACATCTTCCGTCGCTTTCAGAATTTCCCGGCATTTCAAAGTTTCCTCTTCCACCATCTGATCAAGAATGTCCGTCATGACGGCATCTTTTTCATAAAGGTCGAAAACGGCGGTTTCCATATCGCCGGTCAGGTGAATTTTGTTTTCCGGAACGACTTCCAACAGCCTTTCAAAAAAATTGGGCTCTTTTTCCCGCAAGGCAAAATGATGGGTATCCAGTTCGTCAAAACCGCGGATGTCAATGTCGTCGGCAAAGCGTTTGAAATAATAATCGCCCTGTTTGTTCTGATAAATCGACAGGCCGAACTGGTACATATATTCTTTCAGCGCCTCTTCGATCAGTTCCGGCCGGGAAAGCAGCTCATCCTCATAATCATAGTCGTCGTCCTCGTCATCAAGGTCCCAGCGGCCGTATTTCAGCTTTTTGTCTTTAATGCGTTTGAGCTTTTTTTCTTTCAAAAGCCGGCGCATTTTAAACAGCCGCTCCATTTTCTTTAAGATTGATTCTTCTTCCATCGGCAAAAACTCCCTCGAAATTTGTTTTCGATTATAACATATAAAAAGTAAATTTAAACCTAATTTACGGATTTTTGCCGCTCCTTCCCGTCAGCGCAAAGCTTTTCCCCGTCTGCGGAAACATGCGGGCGTCCGCGGCTTTAAAAACAAAAAAACTGCGGTTATATAAAAGATTTCGCTTGCAATTTTTTTTCTTTCGTTATACATACCTACCGGAATGTATATTTAATTTTGAAAAGAAAATGGCGCGCAAAACCCGTGAAGAAAGCGAAAACACCAAAGTTCTGATCTTAAAATCCGCTTTGGACTGTTTTTACGAAAAAGGATTTTCCCGCACGACTTTTGAAGATATTGCCCTGCGCATTCATCTGACAAAAGGCGCGGTTTATTGGCATTTTAAAAACAAAGCCGAGCTTCTGGCCGAACTGATTCGCCAGCGCGTCGCCAAAGACCGGGAAGAAATCGGCAGCCAATACATCTCTCCGCATTCCGTCGCCGAACTCAGGGAATTTTTCCGGCGCGAGGCGGAACACATCGAAAAAAGTCCTGAAGTGCGGAAATTCATTTTCTTCACCCTGTTTCAGGTGGAATGGTCCGACAGCGTATTCAACCAGGTTCAGGCCAAAACCGGGGAAATACACGATTTTCATTTCAAAACGGCAAAACAGGCCTTGACAGCAGCTAAAAAAAATGGAGAGATATCCGCTCAAACGGACATCAAAACGGTCAGCGCCCTTGTCGTCAGCATCTGGCGCGGGCTGATCAACACTTATGTATGCAAAGAGGTAAATTTCAGTCTTTCCCGTACTTTTTTGGAAGGATTTGACGCGGTGATTGAAAAAAATCAAAAATTGAAAGGTTAAGGAAAATGAAAGTTGGAAAAATGAGCAATCGCAAAATATTAAGACAAGTCGTTGTCTTATGTTTGTGTGTGGCGGCCGGCTGGTTTTTAAAAACCAAGCTCAGCCCCCATGCGATGACGGCGCCCGCCGGCGCCGGCGGCGATCCGTTCGTACTGGTGGAAGAAGCACAGTTGAAAGACGTGACGCCCGCCCAGAAATTCATCGGCCATGTGGAAGCCGTCAACGAAGTAAACATCCAGCCGCAGGTCAGCGGTTATCTGGAAAAAGTGCTGTTTGACGAAGGTTCCGCGGTCAAAAAAGGCGACATTCTGTTTGTGATCGAACAGCAGAAATACATCGCCACCGTCGACCTGCGCAAGGCCGAACTCGACAAGGCCAAAGCTAGCTTCACCCAGCTGGAAAAAGAATATAAGCGGCAAAAATCCCTCAACCAGCAGAAATTCGCTTCCGAATCCAAACTGGACGAGGCCTATTCCAACATGCTGCAGGCCCAGGCCGCCGTCAAACAGGCGGAAGCCAACTACGAGTTGGCCAAAATCGACCTTGAACACACCGAGATTCGCTCGCCGATCAACGGTTACATCGGCAAGGCCATGATCACCGTCGGCAACTACGTCAGCACCTCAAGCGGCACCCTAGCCAACATCGTGCAAACCGACCCGGTGCGCATCGTCTTTTCCATCACCGACAAGGAAATGCTGAACTTAAGACAGGACTATGACAAACGCGGCGGCGAAGTATACAGCAAAATCATCCTCGCCAACGGCAAGGTCATCAAAAAGCCGATTCTTTCCCGTTTCAACGACAACTCGATCAACACCGGTACCGCCACCATGTCGGTTTATTCCGAATTCGAAAACAAGGACGACATGCTGATCCCCGGCGGCTATGTCGACATCATGATCGGTTCCGGCCCAGAGAAAAACGCGGTTGTCATTTCTCAGGCGGCGTTGGCGCAGGACGAACACGGAAACTATGTTATGATCGTTAACAAAGACAACGTGGTCGAACAAAGACGCATTACACTCGGCGAAATTGCCGACGACCGGCAAATTGTCACCTCCGGGCTGAAAGCGGGCGAAAAGGTTATCATCCAGGGCCTGCAGAAAGTTTCCGACGGCAAGAAAGTGCGCACCGGAACGGTTAACGAACAGACCACAGAAGGAAAATAGTTTATGTTTTCAAGGATTTTCATTGAACGACCGCGTTTTGCAATGGTCATTTCGATTGTGCTGACGCTTGCCGGCGCAATTGCAGCCTTTTCGCTGCCGATCACTCTTTATCCGGAAATCACCCCGCCGACCATCAGGGTTTCGGCCACTTACCCCGGCGCCAGCGCCGAGGTTATTGCCAACACGGTGGGGATTCCGCTGGAAGAAACGATCAACGGCGTGGAAGACATGCTTTACATGGATTCGTCTTCGGACGCAACCGGCAGTTACGGTCTGACGATCACTTTCAAGGTCGGCACCGACCCCGATATGGCGCAGGTCAAGGTGCAAAACCGCGTATCGCAGGCATTGAGCAAACTGCCGGCGGAAGTTCAGCAGCAGGGCGTTACCGTCAGCCGCCGCTCTTCCGACCAGTTGGGCTTTTTGACCGCCCGTTCGCCCAACGGCACTCATGATACGTTGTTCCTGAGCAACTACGTTCAGAACAACATCAAGAAAAACCTGATCAGAGTGGACGGCGTCGGCGAAGTCAACGTTTATGCCCCGCCTTTGTCCATGCGCGTATGGCTCGACGCCAACAAGATAACCGCGCTCAACCTGCCGGTATCCGCCATCCAGGCGGCAATCGAAAGCCAAAACATCCAGCCTTCGCTGGGTAAGGTGGGCTCCATGCCGGGCGACGGTTCTCAGCAAATGGTCTACGCCCTGCTCAGCAGCGGCCGCATCAATGACGTTGAGGAATTTAAACAGATTATCGTCCGCACCGACGAAGAAGGCGGCCTGGTTCGCTTGGGCGACATCGCCAGAATCGAAATCGGGCAGGAAGACTATAACGCGGAATCTCAGTTTGACGGCGCGCCCTCGGTCGCCATTGCCGTCAACATGCTGTCGGGCGCCAACGCCATCAACGCAATGTCCAACCTCCGTGCGGAAATGGCCCGTCTGGAACAGTTCTATCCCGATGACGTCGAAATCTTCGTCGCTTACGACGCCACCGATTATATCATCTCTTCAATCGAAGAAGTGGTTTTTACCCTGATTCTGACATTTGCTCTGGTGGTCGCCGTCTGCTATATCTTTTTGCAGGATTGGCGCGCCGTACTGGTACCGTCACTGACCATCCCGGTGTCCCTTTTCGCCACTTTCGCCGTTCTGCTGGCGTTGGGTTACAGTTTAAATACCCTGACCCTGTTCGGTCTGGTTCTGGCAATCGGCTTGGTGGTTGATGACGCAATCGTCGTGGTCGAACGCGTTTTATTCCTGATGGAAAGCGAAAAACTGGCGCCTAAACAAGCCACCATCAAAGCCATGGAACAGGTATCGGGAGCAATTGTCGCCACCACTTTGGTGCTGCTGGCCATTTTTGTGCCGATCGGTTTCATCGGCGGCATCACCGGCAAAATCTATCAGCAGTTTGCGGTTGCCATTTCGACGGCGGTTGCTTTCTCGTCGCTAAATGCGCTGACCTTGTCGCCGGCCTTGTGCGCCACCATGCTGCGTCCGTTAAAACCTTTCCGGCACGGCCCGTTGTTCTGGTTTTCTCGCGCCGTTGACAAATCGCGCGACCATTACGCCGGCATTGTCGGCATTGCCAGCCGCAAGGTCAGTGTCATTGCCCTCATCTTTGCCCTCATTGTTGCCGGTATCGTTGCGCTGCTTCATATCAGCCAGACCAGCTTCATCCCAAGCGAAGATCAGGGTGCATTCTTCATCAATATCCAGCTGCCTGAAGGCGCTTCCCGCGAACGGACGGACGCTCTGGTCAAGAAAGCGATTCCGCTGGTTTTGGAAGAAAAAGGCGTCGCTCACGCGATGAACATTACCGGACACAGCATTATAGGCGGCTCCGGCGAAAATGTCGCGTTTATTGTCACCATACTGGATCCCTGGATCAAACGTACCGACAAGGAATTGTATTCGACCAACATTTTAAATCGCATCAAAGCCAAACTCGATAAATTTCCAGAAGCCAGCATCAACCTTTTTGAAATGCCGGCCATCCAGGGCCTTGGCAGCACCAACGGCATGGACTTCCGTCTGCAGGCGCTCGATTCTCCGGATCCGCAGAAGCTGGACGCCGCTTTGCAGGGCTTCCTCGGACGCTTAAACCGGTCGCCGTACGTTTCTTATGCGTTCTCGACCTATAACGCGACCACGCCGCACATCTTTGTTGACATTGACCGCACCAAAGCGGAATCGATGAAGGTAACCACCGGCGACATTTATACCACTCTCGGCCGGTATTTGGGATCGTCCTACATCAACGACGTCAACTTCGGAACTCAGGTAAACCAGGTAATCATCCAGGCCGATTGGCCGTACCGCAAGGGCGTTGACAACATCAGCAGCCTGTACGTTCAGAACAGTCTGGGCGAAATGGTTCCTCTGGGCGGCATGATCAACGTAAGCAAGGTTCTGGCGCCCAGTGCCATTGATCGTTACAACCAATACCCGGCGGCAGCCATCAACATTGTCGGCAACCAAGCTTTCAGTACCGGCGAAGCCATGAACGCCGTCGAACAACTGGCCAAGGAAGCCCTGCCGAAGGGTTACAGCTACGAATGGTCGAGCATGAGCTATCAGGAAAAGGCCAATCAGGGACAAATCGGTTACCTGATCGCGCTGGCACTGACTTTCGCCTACCTGTTCCTGGTTGCGCAGTATGAAAGCTGGAGCACTCCGATCCCGGTTCTTGCTTCGGTTTCCGTTGCCATGGTGGGCGCCCTGCTCGGCTTGTTCATACACGGACTGCCGCTCAGCATTTACGCCCAGCTGGGGCTGATTCTGCTGGTCGGTCTGGCTGCCAAAAACGCGATTCTGGTCGTCGAGTTCTCCAAGGAAGAGCGCGAAAAAGGCACTTCCATCAACAAAGCCGCGATGATCGGTCTGAAAGAACGGTTCCGCGCGGTATTGATGACGGCCTTCACCTTCATCCTCGGCACTCTGCCGATGGTGGTCGCCACCGGCGCCGGCGCCAACAGCCGAATCGCCATCGGCGTACCGGTATTCTACGGAATGCTGGTCGGCACCATGGTCGGTCTGATTATTATTCCGATGCTCTACGTTCTGTTCCAGACGTTGACGGAAAAGGTAAGCGGACCGGTCAAAGTCAAAAAAGCCGAAAAGCAGGCCTGAGAACCGACAGGCAAAAAAACTCCGTAATCTCCGGATTGCGGAGTTTTTTGTTGCCCAAAACCGATTTTTGCTTAAAACTAAAAGCCGGGCTGAACTCAATCGGCACGATCACCATATCGGAAACAAAAGGAGGAAACATGAACAAGCTTTTTTACACCGCGCTGACCGCCCTTGCCCTTGCCGGCTGCTCACCCAAGTCAGAAATCTGCGGAACCTACAACGGACTGTTGCCGGCCGCCGACGGCCCGGGAATAGACATGACCCTGCAACTCAACGCCAACAACACGTTTGTCAACAAACTGGTTTATGTCGGTCAGAAAGACGGCACCTTTTACGAAAAAGGCACTTACGACATAGACGGCAGCATCATCAAGTTGGAAACCGGCAGCGAAATTTCCTATTACAAAAAGGAAAAGGGACAGCTTCGCCTGCTCGACTATGAGAAAAAGGAAATCACCGGCGCTCTGGCTGACAATTACATCTTGAAAAAAATCAAAGACTGCGCGGGAAAAGCGGAAAATGGAAAATAAAGAACCGGAATTAAAAGAGGAAGAACGGCAGAAATGCGAAATATGGACCCGCATCATGGGCTATTTTCGTCCGCTTTCCGTTTTTAATCCCGGCAAAAAATCCGAATTCCGCGAAAGGCGGTATTTCAGCGAAGAAAAAGCGCTAACGCCGGCAGAAAAAGACGCTGCCTCCCGGGCAAAAGAACCGTCCCCTTCAGACAAGCCGTAAAAACAGCCGCGGAAAAAATCCGCTTCCGCAACGGCGATCGCAAACAGGAAACAACAATCCCCGCCCGAAACGGCGGCACAGCGGCCGGCTGCGGCGTTTTCCGACAAGAGGAAAGTCCGCTTCCGCAACGGCGGTCGCAAACAGGAAACGAAAATCCCCGCCACGAAACGGCGGCACAACGGCCGGCTGCGGCGTTTTCCGCCGCTTTTGCCGCACCCCGGTATTCAGCAAAATTTTCACCCGCTGTGATTTTTCGTATTGACTTTATATTTATTTTGTGTTGACTTTATGTTTGAGAATGATAATCTTTCTCAAATAGACAACAACAAACATGCCGGGAGCAGACATTGTCCGCATTTGAACAGACATTCAGACAAAAAGGCATCAGCCTCACTTCGTCGCGGCTGGCCATTTTCGAGGTGCTTGAAAACGCCTCCGCCCACATGACCGTCACCGACATTTTCAACGCCGCCAGACAAAAGGATCCCGGCCTCGGCATGGCAACCGTTTATCGTACCCTCAACATGCTCTGCGACCTGGGGTTGGCGGAAAAACACGAGTTTCCCAACATTGACGCGGTTTATGAAAAAACCGGCGCCGGAAACGGGCATCACCACCATATCATAGACGCCGACAGCGGCCGGATAGAAGAGTTTTCCACCACCGAACTCGACGTTCTGCTGGAAAAAATCGCCCGCGAGCACGGCTATGAAATGCTTGGTCACAAAATTGAAATTTACGGAAGGAAAAAAGGAAGAAACGCCGCAGCCGGCGTTGCCGGCGACGGAAAATAAATTATATAGAGTTTTCAGGATCCGTCAAAAATATTTCACGTCTGACAGAAACCATGAAGAGCGCGGCGGATCCTGGAAAATTTTTAAGGCTCCCGGTCTTAAAAATTTGCTTAAAGCCTGTCGCCCTGCTTAAAATATTTCAAAATCGGCAGGCTTTTTATTTTGAACAAACAACGGAGACAAAAATGAAAGTAAACATCTTATACGGCAGCGAAACGGGCAATTCAGAGAATCTGGCCGGCACGGCGGCAAACGAACTGAAAAAAGCCGGTTTTGAAGCTGAAGTTCAGGATATGAGCGGCGTTCGTGCGGCCGATCTGGAAAACATGACGCGGCTTTTGGTCATCACCAGCACCTGGGGCGACGGCGAACCCCCGTCAAACGCCGCCGAACTGCACGACGAACTGTCTGCCGCAAACGTCAGCCTGAGCGGCCTTACCTATGCCGTTTTGGGATTGGGCGAATCCTATTATGACCATTTCTGCCAGGCGGCCATTGATTTTGACGAATATCTGGCTGCTCTCGGCGCCGAAAGAATCCTTGAACTGGAAAAGGCCGACGGCGAATTTGAAGATGTCTTTTCCGTCTGGATCGGCAACGTGATTGCCAAACTGAAAGCCTGAGCGCTTTCACAAACAACAAGTATAACTCCCTTAAACAAAATATGCCCGGATTCCGGGCATATTTTGTTTTTTCCGGCAAAACCATTATCCATATTTAAAAAAAACGGACAGCCATTATCTACGGCAGAAGAAACTGTTTCCATCAGATTTTCCGCCTGACACTCAATCGACAACAATTGCACAAAAAGGAGATTTTTCATGACGTCACCATTAGAAGGCATAAAAGTCATCGACATGACAGAAGTTCAGTCCGGTCCGTCCTGTACCCAAATGCTGGCCTGGTTCGGCGCGGAAGTGATTAAGATCGAACGTCCCGGCGGCGGCGATCCGACCCGCAACGAACTGACCGACCTCCCCGGCATGGACGGACTTTACTATTTGCAGCTCAACAGCAACAAACGCTCCATGGGGCTCAACGTCAAAACGCCCGAAGGCAAGGAAATTCTTACCAAACTTCTGCGAGAAGCCGACGTCTTCGTCGAAAACCTGCACCCCGGCGCCGCCGACGAACTCGGCTTTTCTTGGGAAGAAGTACACAAAATCAACCCCCGTATTGTCTACGGTTCCATCACCGGCTTTGACGAAAACTCGCCTTATGCCAACGTCAAATGCTACGAACCGATTGCCCAGTGCGCCGGCGGCGCCGCTTCCACCACCGGCTGGTGGTCGGGGGAAAACAACCTTCCGACCCAGTCCGGCGCCGCGCTCGGCGACAGCAACACCGGCATGCACCTGCTGATCGGCCTGCTGGCGGCGCTGCTCCAGCGCGACAAAACCGGCGTCGGCCAGCATGTGCGCCAGTCGATGCAGGCCTCGGTTCTCAACCTCTGCCGTGTAAAATTGCGCGATCAGCTGATTTTGGAACACACCGGACGACTGACCAACTATCCGCAATATCCGAACGGCGTTTTCGGCGACACCGTTCCCCGTTCGGGCAACATTGAAGGCGGAGGCGTTTTCGGCTGGTGTTACAAGTGCAAAGGCTGGGAAACCGACCCCAACGCCTATGTCTACATCGTTCTGCAAAGGGAAGACAAGGCTTTTGAAGCGGCCGCCAAAGCACTCGGCAAACCGGAATGGATCAACGATCCGAAATTTTCCACCGCCGACGCCCGCGACAAGAACAAGGAAGAAATCTACCGGGAAATTGAGCAGTTCACCATCGGCAAAGACAAATTCGAAGCGGTTGCCGAACTGAGCAAGGCGGGCGTTCCCTGCGGACCGGTGCTGAGCCTGAAGGAAATTGAAAACGACCGTTCGCTGCGCGAAAACGGCACCATCGTCGAAGTGGAGCAGATCAAACGCGGCAAATATCTGACCGTCGGCATGCCGATGAAATTTTCCGACTTCACGCCCGAAATTAAAGGCGCACCCCTGCTCGGCCAGGATACGGACCCGATTCTCGCCGGGCTGGGCTACACCCAGGAACAAATCGTCAAACTGCGCAACGACAAAGTCGTCGCCTGACAAAACAGCCCTTCCGCGGCCGGTTTTTCCCTGCCGCGGATTTTCGCCCGGCATTTTTTATCGGAGGTAACAACATGAACGCCACTGCAAACACCACCAACCTGACCGACGGCATGCGGCTGACGGTCGAAGCACTCAAGAAAAACGGCATTGACACCATTTTCGGCGTCGTCGGCATTCCGGTGACCGACCTGGCCCGCTATGCGCAAAAAGAAGGCATTCGCTATATCGGCTTTCGTCACGAACAGTCGGCCGGCAACGCTGCGGCCGCCAGCGGTTTTATCACCGGCCGGCCGGGAATTCTGCTTACCGTTTCCGCTCCCGGTTTCCTCAACGGCCTGGGCGCGCTGGCCAACGCTACCGTCAACGGCTTTCCCATGATTCAGATCAGCGGTTCCAGCGACCGCGCGATCATTGACCTTGAACAGGGCGACTACGAAGGGCTGGATCAGCTGAACATCGCCCGCCCGTTTGCCAAGGCGGCCTACCGCGTCAACCGTCCCGAAGACATCTGCACCGGCCTAGTCCGAGCCGTCCGCGCCGCCGTGTCAGGACGTCCGGGCGGAGTTTATCTGGACCTGACGACAGCCATGCTGGCTGCCGAACTCGACCGGAACACGGCAGCGGCTTCGCTTTTTTCACCGGTCGATCCGGCACCGGCCGTCATTCCCTCCGCCGACGCTGTCGAACGCGCGCTTAAGCTTTTGTCCGCGGCCGAAAAACCGCTGGTCATCCTCGGCAAAGGTGCCGCCTATGCGCAGGCAGACCGGGAAATCAGGGAATTTGTCGAAACAACCGGCGTTCCCTACCTGCCGATGTCAATGGCCAAGGGACTGCTGCCCGACGACCACCCGCAAAGTGCGGCCGCGGCACGTTCTTTCGTATTGGAAAACGCCGACGTGGTCATGCTGGTCGGTGCCCGCCTCAACTGGCTGCTCACTCACGGCCGGGGCAGGCACTGGAATCCGCACAACAAATTCATCCAACTCGACATTGATCCCGTCGAAATTGACAGCAACCGTCCGATCGCCGCACCGGTGGTCGGCGACATCGCCTCTTCCGTGCGCCTGCTTTTGAACGGCTTGGAACAGCAGCCCGTCAAGGCCCCCGCCGGCTGGCTATCGGCCATTGATGCCGCCAAACGGCCCAACGTTGCCAAAATGGAAGAAAAACTGAACGCCGAAGCCGCCCCGATGAACTTTTTCACTGCCCTGAACGCCGTGCGCAAAGTGCTTTCCGCACACCGTGACATTTATCTGGTCAACGAAGGTGCCAACACGCTTGACGACACCCGTGACGTCATAAACATGTACCTGCCCCGCCGGCGGCTGGACTGCGGCACCTGGGGCGTCATGGGCATCGGCATGGGATTTGCCGTCGGTGCCGCCGTCACCGGTAAAAAACCGGTGGTGGCGATTGAAGGCGACAGCGCTTTCGGCTTCTCGGGCATGGAAATCGACACTGTCTGCCGTTACAAACTGCCGGTAACGATCGTCGTTTTCAACAACGGCGGCATTTACCGCGGCGACGATCCCAATCTCGGCGGCGGCAGCGATCCCTCGCCCACTGCCCTGTCCTCTTCGGCCAGATATGACAAACTGATCGAAGCCTTCGGCGGCGCGGCTTACAATGCCGCCACGCCGCAGGAACTGGAAAACGCCCTCTCCGCCGGTCTGGAATCCGGCCGGCCGACCCTGATCAACTGCGTCATCGACCCGGCCGCCGGCACTGAAAGCGGGCATATCGGCAGCCTCAACCCCAAAACGCTCGTTTAACACGGGAGGAAAAAGATTATGCTGAACATCATGCTGACCGACCTGGTTCCCATTTTCGTCATTATGATTCTCGGTTACGTTTCCGGCAAAAAAGGCGAATTTAACGCCGCAAACGCCAGAAGCCTCAATCAGTTCGTCTTAAATTACGCTTTGCCGGCGGGACTTTTCGTTTCCATCGTCAAAGCCGACCGAGCCATGCTGTTTTCCGACATCCGCCTGTCGCTGGTCAGCCTCGGCGTTATCGTCGGCTGTTATTTCTGGTCTTATTTTTCCTGTCTGAAATTTTTCAAACACAGCAAAGCCGAAGCTTCGATCGCCGGACTTGTCGGCGGCGCGCCGACCATCGGCTATTTGGGATTTGCCGTGCTGGAACCCATTTACGGCACCAGTGCCACCGTCGGCCTGGTGGTTGCGGTGGTGGCCATTGTCGTCAACGCGGTCACCATCCCGCTCGCCCTCTGCCTGCTTGATCCCGGAAGGCAGTCGGCAGCCGCCGCCGGCAATCCGCCGGTCAAACCGTCAAACGCCCTCCTCAACGCGTTGAAAGAACCGGTCTGCTGGTCGCCGATACTGGCGGTTCTCATCGTCTTGACGGGATTCCGCTTTCCCGGCAGCCTGGACCCGGTTTTCAACCTGATTGCCAACGCCAACGCCGGCGTTGCCGTTTTCGCCGCCGGCATCACCCTTTCGACCAACAAATTCGAGTTTAACGCGGAAGTGCTTTACAACTCTTTCGTCAAACTGATCTTCATGCCGGCGGCAATGCTTGCCATCGGCCTTCTGACGGGAATGAACGGCGAAAAACTGCAAATGCTGGTTCTGTGCGGCGCGCTGCCGCCGGTTTTTTCCGGCATTATCATCGGCAGTCGTTTTCAGACTTACGTGCAAACGGGCACTTCTTCGCTCGCCGTCAGCACCTTCCTGTTTATGGCGACGGCGCCTTTGTGGATTTGGCTGTCCCGGCTGATTGCCGGATAAAAAGATCGGCCACGGTCAAAAAAATACCCGGCCTTCAACAGCCGGGTATTAAAAATGCCGCAAAAAACTAAACGACCTTGGCCATAAAATATTCGTCGGCATATTTGTCGTCAAAGCTGACCGCCTTCTTGCGGATTCCTTCCCGCTCATAATGATGCTTCTCAAACAGGGCAATTGCCGGAAGATTGTCGGTAACCACCGTAATTTCCAGCCGGCCGACGCCCTTTTCCCTCGCCCAGTTTTCGGCAAAAGCGATCAGCTTGTCGGCAATTCCCTGCCGCTGACTGTCGCGCAGCACGCCGACGGTAAACCGGGCGGTATGTTTCAGTTTGGACAAATGACTGCGGGAAATGCCGAGATAACCGACGATCCGTTCGCCTTCGGTCGCCACGAAAACCTGTTTGTAGTCATCGTAATCCTCAATATATTTCTGTTCCTGTTTGGCTTTTTCCGCCGTTTCTTTCGGCGTAAACATCAGATAGTCGCTTTCCTTGACCAGCTTTTCGTAAAACTCCACAAACTTTTCGGCATCGGCCGGTCTGATTTTTCTTATCTCCATGATATACCTCCAACTGATTGATTGCAAATTACCCCTCCCTCTTTGGTTCCAATAAGGTATTTTCGACTTTCCTTTTTTTCAACCGCCGTTACCCGAAAGTTGAGAGCCGGACGGCCGCCGCCGCGTTTTCCGAAATCAGAATTCTCCGCATTTTCATCCGCTTGCGCCTAAATGTTTTCTTTGCTTTTGTCGATGAATTTCAGACAAAACAAAAAAATCCTTTACAAAAGCAAATAAATCTGTTAATGGTTACAAATAGTTTAAAATGAGTAAAAGAATGACCGCTTTCAAATTGACATCCCTGCGCCTGCGCAGATTGACGCTGCGACGATGACTTGTCCCGCCAAGATAAGTTCGTCGCAAGATTTGAGTTTGCTCAAATCTTTTTTTTATGTCCAATCTCAGCAAAACGCAAAGGTTCAAAATGAGCACAAAACAGTTAACGGTCAAAAAATTAAACATTGAAAATTTAGCTGATGTTATGAAATTGCAGCAAAAAATCATCGGCAACCTGCACCCTGACGAACAACACTTCATCCTGCACAGAACGGCGGAAGACTACATGAAATCGCTTGACGGCCGCAGTTCAAACATGCTGGGGGTCTTCGACGGCGAAACTTTAATAGCCCAAACGGTATACAGCCTGCCTCATAACGGCGAAAGCAGGGACATGCCCGAGTTCAAGCCGGAAATAGAAAACAAAGACCTGGTTTTGTACGAGGCCATTCTGGTCGATCCGGTTTACCGGGGCTCCAGCCTGATGAAAAGAATGCTCGAATATATCGAAAACAATGCCCTTGACAGCGGCAGAACCCACGCCATCATCCAGATTGCCGTCGACAACCCGGCCAGCTGGATAAACGCGCTGCATCACGGCATGTCCATTACCAAAGTCGACCTGGATCCTGCCGACGGGGCAAAAGTCATCTACTTGGAAAAAGAAATTTCCCGGAAACCCGCGCCAGTTCCGTTCCCCGTCCAAAACAACGCCCGGATTTACAGCATGCACCTCGGGGAAAACATCCATGCGGCCATCCCCGCCCTTTTCCACAAAATGCAGCATCTGATAAAAAACGGTTATCACGGTGTCGCTCTCAACAAAGAGAGCAAAAGCCTGATTTGGGAACAACAGAACGCCGCCAAAAGCAACGGCCTTTCCTTCGCCCATATGTCCGAAGGAAAAGCGCCTTCCTTTATCGAGCCGTTTTCTCTGCCGTCCCGAAATAATACCACTCGGTATTGACCGGCGCCTGCAAATTGGGCAGAAGAATAAAACCGTCGCTTAGAGCATAAAGCGCTTCTCCGTCATCATAAAGCGCAATCCGTTCGCCCTTGCACACCGGATCCAGGTGCTTGTAGCTGCGGCAGAGCCTGCCTTCCTTGCTCTTAAGCACATAGTTCTCCATCCGGATGTGCTTTTTTGCCCGGGCTGCCGGCAGCGGCAAATCAACCATCCCGAAGGCGGACAACGCGTTTACGATCGCCCGGTAAGCCAGTTCGGCCGCCTGCGGATCCCTGTGATAGCCGCACTCCAAAGTCGTGGCCGTATTGCCGTACGCATGGGCGCACCATTCGGTGGAAAAATCGCGGATTTCGGTCTGCCTGCCGTAAATGTCCGGCCAGCCTTCCAAAACAAAATCCACGGGCAGCGCGTCGATCAGCTTTTGGTTATAAACGTCGGGATAATCGCAAAAGGCAAAAGGAACGTCGCCGACGCAATGGGTCGAATGCAAATCCAGCGTAAACCTGTGTTCCCGGATGAGAGGACAAATTTCATTGGCAAGTTTCTGCTCGTAAGACCGCGGATTGTCATGCACGGTCATCACCCGGTTCAAATTCTCGTCAATATTGCGCACGTCCCGGCGGTACGCTTCCGGATTGCAGACCGGAACCAGCGTCATCTTCCCGTTTTTTAACGCCAGCGCGCCGCGTTCAATTTCGTCAATGATCCTGCGACAGGCTTGCGTACCGGCTGTTTCGTTGCCGTGAACCGCCGCCAAAACCAACAGGCTCAGCCCGTCATTTTTCCCTTTGAACTCATGTTTTTCTATCATTTTGCCATTTCTCCTAAAAACATAATACATTTATCCGACAACTTTACAAGTGCCGATTTTTTTACTTATTCATTTCTTGCTGCGCGTGACACCGCCACCGGCGGGAAAAAACAACCCCAGCAGCCAAAACTGTTAGCTATGACAGGACTTGGCTGTGTTGATTTCAATTTAACTTGAAACATAATACAATACACGATACAATAATGTTATATTTTTCAAATTTGGAACTAACATTATGAATTTTGAAAAGCTAAATGAAACAAACTGCCGGATCAGCAACATTCAAAACAATGACAAAATTTTGATAGGAGGTTCATTTTTTGGTAAACTTGATTTAGCAGTTACGGCAGATATTGATAATTTTGAAAACTTTTTTAAAACAGTTGAAAAAAATGCATCAAATTTTGAAAGCAACAATAACATGAAAAAATGGCTGAATAGCTTTGCTCCTGATTTTGATGTCAAAATATTTTCCCATATGTATGCTTTTGATAATATTTTAAGGAAAATGTACCCGGATTTATCTTCCAATATTTCCAAACGTCAAGATTTCTATGACAAGGAGGGAAGTAAAACCTTATCACAATCTTTTAATACCGGCGTATGCCAATGTGCCGAAATAGCAATTTTAGCTCAAACATATTTCCAAAAACAAGGAATTGAAACAAAATATTTTGGTGGTGAATTATTGCGTTCAGCCAATGAAGAATTCGGCGAAGCACACAGCTTCATCACAATTAAATCAGAACAAAATGATTATATTTATGATCCTGCAAATCCAATACTTAACTCCGGCATATACCTGCCGCGAATATCTACTATAGAAGCCACGCCGGCTCAAAAAAAACAATTTGAAAATAAGATACACGCCGAAAACGGCAAAAGAAATTGTGCGTTTTTAGAGGCTAAAAATATATTAACAAAATCCAGCTGGTACTACGGTTGCGGTGATGGTTCAAACATATTTTCTTCTTTTATTATTTCTAAAAACAACATACAAACTCCGCAAACAAAAGAATATGGCTTGTAATCAAAAGTTTTAAAAACAAAAAAATATAAACAAACGAGTTCGGAAAACTTCTCCCCAAATATGATTTTGAAATTTACAACATCCGAACCACGTCAACTGTTTGATTTTTAAAAGGAAAACAGTTCCAGTGACAGGAACCGTCAATTACGGCGGGCAAAGACAGAAACATGGAGAAATGCCGGAATTGCACATTCCGGCATTTATAAAATAGTGGGGCTTAACTGGCAATTCACAACCTGATTATTTATCACTTTTAACAAAAAGAACATCTTGTCCTTAAGGTTATTAGATTGAAAATATCGCTTATTGTTTTATGATAAAAATGCGGCTATAGAATTATACAACTCCTGTCGGCTTCGTTCAGTTGTAAAATTATGTCCGCCTTCCGAAACAATACCTAAAGATTTTTTTGTTTCAAGCGCCTGATAAAGAGCTTTAACATCCTGGGGGGCAATAATATGATCATCTTCAGCCGTAATCAGCAAAACCCTTGCTTTAATATCTTTTGCTAAACGGAGAGCATCATAGTTCTTAGCCTCTTCAACAACAGTATAAGGTAAGACAACTGTTTGATAATTATAAAAACCTTTTTTCTTCCAGTCTTTACAAAAATCTGGCATATAAAACATACAGCTATTTTCCCATGTCACTCCGCTGACAACCGGGGTTATTGGAATTACAGCATCAATCACAGACGCGTTTTCTGCCGAATATTGTAAAACTGACGCCCCTCCTAAAGAATGACCGGCCAAGATAAACGGTTCACGATAAAAATTCTGTTTTTTAGCCCAGTTAATCACTGTTTCCAAATCTTTTTTGAAAGTTGCTAATCGAACATTAATAACCTCGCCATCACTTTTACCCATAGAATAGCGACTGTCAAAGATAATAACCAAATATCCATTATCTAGAAATGCTTTTTTAGCTGTCTGTACCGCAGAATGTTCAAGATTAGACGCCAAACCATGCTGAATAAAAGCTATTTTTTTATTTCTTCTATGTTCATACCCCTCAACCTGCACATAAATTATTTCATTTGCAGAATTTTTCAGCCAATTTTCTCGGGAAGGTTCTTGTCCTATGCAAGCAGTTAAAATAAATAAAAACAGCACAACGTGAATTTTTTTCATTTCCGCCTCTTTATAGTCCATTTAAGTATTTAAATATGATATATGGCTGTCCTATTAAAAACAAGCAGCATTTACACCTTTTAAACATCTTGTTCTTTTAAAAATAACAACTATTATCTTTATCCGTTCCCCAAAGTATCTAAATGATAAATCTTATTAACAATTTGAAAAATATAAATATTGATAAAAAATAGTTCGGATATTTCAAAAAAATGATATTTTTCAAAAAACGAACATCCGAACTCATCTAACCTATTGATTTATAAAAGAAAAACAGCTCCCGTGATAGGAGCTGTTAACTATGGTGGGCCCTGCCTGACTCGAACAGGCGACCAGACCGTTATGAGCGGCCTGCTCTAACCAACTGAGCTAAGGGCCCGGCATTTGAAAACGGTTAAAAAATAGGCCAAATATTCTCCGAAGTCAAGCGCTTTTTGGGCACCCCGCCGATCCGCGCCGCGGAAAATGCGGAAACCGCGCCGAAAAGAATTGACTTTCCTCCTGCTTTACACTACAATTTTACTGCTTTACATACGGATTATGTTTAACTTTTAATTAATTATATTATCATGAACAAAATTGATGAAATCATCCAAAAATGGGGCAACAAGGAAGAAGCCTACCGCTTGTATCGTCTTGTCCTTTTTGACTATTACCTCACCCGCTATTTTGAACTGACGGAAAGAAAACTCGACGGAATTAAACATCACGGAATTAACGACAAAGCCCTGATCAACCTTTTGTTCGTCTGCCTCAACAGCGTGGAGAAGGAAAGTTGCGGCCTGTTTGAAGCGTTTCGTAATTTTAAAATCGTCTGCGGCTGGAGCCGGCGGATACTTACCGTTTCGCAGCCCGACGTCGAACGTCTGTTCGTACTCATTCCCGAACACCGTTCCAATAACGGGAAATGGGAAAAACGCCCGGCCGGGCAACGGACAAAAATCTGGACGGCTCTCGGCGAAAAAAGCATTGCCGACTATATCCGGGATTCTTCGGTCGGACATTACGCGCGCCTGATTGACCGCGGCGTTGACGAAGTGCTGGAAAAACTGCCGCCGTACTGTCTGGTCGACCTGACGGCCGGACGCCGCGCTCAAAGCGAATGGGTCGAATGGATCAATCGCACCGCCCGAATGCACCTGACCAACGACATCGCCGTCGGATCCGCCGGCCGTTATTATGACATTTGCAAGCGCTTTTCGACGCAAATGCTGGAAGAAGACAAAATGCTCCTGCTGAGCGGCCTTTAGCGCATCCTGCCTCAAAAACACCGGACTTTTCACAGTTCTGGTGTTTTTTTATCCGCCGTTTCCCGCACCCGGGGTTTACAGCCGCAGTAATCCTGGGCATAAAGCCCCAATTCGCGGATCAGCAGCTGCCGCCGATCCTGCATGCCGCCCTTGCGCCCTTCGATTTCGACATACGGCACCCCGCATTCCGCCGAAGCCTTCTGCGCCGCACGGTTCACCTGCGCCAGATCCTTATAGCGGGAAACGCCCAACACGGACGCCACCGCGTCAAAACCGTTCTCTCTTGCGTATTCCATAACCCGCTTTAACCGCATGTAAAAGCACACGTCGCAGCGGCGGCCCCGTTCGGGTTCGTTTTCCAGCCCCTTTATCAGGTTGCGCCAACGTTCGTTGTCATATTCCAGTTCAATAAACGGAATTTTCCGTCCTTCGCACAAACGCCTGTTTTCTTCTCTTCTTTTTTCATATTCGGCCGCCGGCACGATATTCGGATTATAAAACGCCACTGCAAAATCATACCCGTCCCGCGCCATTTTTTCGATCACCGCACAGCAACAGGGCGCACAGCAGGACAACAGCAATACTTTCATTCTTTTACACCTTTCGCACCGTTTTTCGGTTTTATAGCACAAATTTCGCAAAATGCAACAAGCCCGGTCAGCATAATGCTGTCCGGGCCTGTTTGCAAAACATCGGGTCAACGGCTCAGGCATTCCTCATCAGACTGCGGCGGTTGACCTCGTTCCATATTTCCAGTTCGTCGTTGACGTAAGCGCGGTAACTTTTCTTTCCGGCCACGTTTTTATAATCCCGGAAAGCCTTGTCACCCTTGAAAATGCAAATCGTCACGTTTTTCAAAAATCCCTGCGCCAGCGGGGTGTAACTTTCGATTGCCGAGAGCATCGCCTTGGCCGACCGGGTAAAACTCAGACTGCCGCTTTTGCCGGTTCCGAGAGCGGGCATAACGATCCTGTCAAGACCATTTTTTTCGGCTTCGGCCAAAGCGGCAAAAGTCGAAAGCTGCACCATGCCGAAAGCGTCCGGAGCAGACACGCCCAAAAGGGAAACGTTGAGCATCTTGACACCGTCGCGGCCGTCGGTAACGAAAGAATAACCGAAAGGCAGCCGTCTCTGGCGGGCAACGACGGCATAATCGCGGATACCGCAAAAATGACCGTTCTGACTTAAGATGCCGGACACGCCGGTCAACGACATTTTATCGGCAAACTGAGGAACGACAAAACCCTTTGCGTCCACGCTCAAAACATTGCCTTGCACGATTTCTACAGAAATTTTTTTCATATTCCCAATGATTAAGTTAATAATTTTAAATCGCTTCAATATACCCGGACGCGGCAATTTTGTCAATTTGATTTTACTCGACACGGAGAACAAACCGCCGGCCGGTTTTCCGCATTTTTTACATTCCGGCAAAAAAATCTTGATTCCGACAAATTTAACGGACATAATCGGGCAGACAAACGCTAACGGTCAGGAACAACGGATGAAAATTTTAGTCGGATTAAGCGGCGGCGTAGATTCCGCGGCAACAGCCTATCTTTTGAAACGCGACGGTCACGAAGTGATCGGCGCCACCATGTCCATCTGGGACAAAAACACCAACTTCCGCGGCAACGCTTCGGCCGATTCCTGCTTCAGCCCGCATGAGGAAAAGGATGTGGAATCCGCCCGCAAAATCTGCCGCGAACTGGATATTCCCTATTATGTTTTCGACTGCGCGGAAGAATACAAACGGATCGTGCTGCACAATTTTAAACAGGAATACACCGCCGGCCGCACGCCCAACCCCTGCGTATGGTGCAACGCCGTTATCAAATTCGAAGCGCTGCCGGCGGCCGCCCGCAAAGCCGGCCTTGACTTTGACAAATTCGCCACCGGACACTATGCCCGTCTCGATTTTGACGACGGTGCCGGCCGTTGGCGCATCCGCCGCGGCGTCGATCCGAAAAAAGACCAGTCCTATTTTCTTTACCGTCTCAGTCAGGAACAGCTCAGCCGTATCCTGCTGCCGCTCGGCGGTTATCAAAAGGCCGAAGTGCGAGAATTTGCTCGGCTGGCCGGGTTGGAAGTCTGCGACAAGCCGGACAGTCAGGACTTTTACAACGGCGACATCAACGATATTTTGCAAAAAGAACCGGAACCGGGGAACTTTGTCGACAAAGAGGGCAAAGTTCTCGGCCGCCATCAGGGAATCTGGAACTATACCATCGGCCAGCGCCGCGGTATGGGCATTTCTTCCGAACGGCCGCTTTATGTCATCGGCATCAACCCCGAACGGCGGGAAGTGGTGCTCGGACACGACGGCGATACGCTCCGCTCCTCACTGACCTGCGAAAATCTGAGCTGGCTTTCGATCCCCGGCATTGACCGGCCGCGGCCGGTGACGGTCAAAATCCGTTCGTCACAGACGCCGGCCGCCGCATTGCTGTCAATGATCGGCGAAGACAAGGCGGAAATCCGCTTCGACGATATGCAGAAAGCGGTAGCGCCCGGCCAAAGCGCCGTATTTTACGACGGCGACACGGTTTTGGGCGGCGGCATCATCTGCCGCTGAAAGCTTCCCTGAAATCGTCAAGGTTCGGCAGCTGCGGCAGCAGTTTGTAATTTCCCTTTCCGTCATAATACACGTAAAGCGGAATGCTGCTGCGGCCGAAAGCCGCCAGCGCCCGGGAAATCTCCGGACTGCGGTTGGTCCAGTCGGCTTTGAACAGACGCACCTTATGCTTTTTGGCCAGGCGGGCAAAATCCTGCCCCGAAAACACCGACTTTTCGTTGAGCAGACAGGTGATGCACCATTTGGCGGTAAAATTGATCAAAACCTTCTCGCCTTTTTCAAGCGCAGCCTCCACTTTTTCCGACCGGTAAGGCTCCCATGCCGACGGCACCGTTTCCGCCCCGCTCCACAACACCCACAGCAGCCAGCCGCAGGTTGCAAGCATCGGCAGGGCAAACAGTTTTTTCACCACTTCCATCCAGCGGCCCGGCCGCGGCAAAATCTTCTTCAGCGCCGCGGGATAAATACCCGCCAGAAAGAACGGCAGCGCATAGCCGGCCCCCAGCATCAGAAATACCGGATAGTAAAAATAAGCCGGCCGGTCGGTCGTCAGCGCCCAGCCGACGGCAGCCCCCATGAACGGCGCCGTGCAGGGACTAGCGATCAGAACCGCCAAAAGCCCGGTCATAAACGAGCCGGCGGGAAGGTACTTCAAACTCCAGTTGACTTTGATGACATTTAAGAACATCAGTGCCAGAAACAGAAACAACAGCGCCATCGCAGCGACGAAATAAGGCGACTGCAGCTGAAAGCCCCAGCCGATTTCCGCCCCCCGGTGCCGCAGCCAGGAAAGCAGCGCCGCCGTCAGGGCAAAGCAGGAAAGCACCCCGCCCGCATATTGAAAAGCCTCGATGACATTACGGCGGCGTTCCTTCTCTCCGGTTACCGACATAATTTTGATAAACAAAATCGGAAAAACGCAGGGCATAAAGTTAAGAACGATTCCTCCGGCAAACGCCAGCAGCAGAATTTCCAGCCAGCCGTCGGACGACTGCGTCTTCTCCGCCCCGGCATAGGGCGAACGACCGGCAGAATTTTTGCCCGGCAGGGACGAAACGGCAAACAGGCCGGGAACGGTTTCCGCCGGCGCCGCGGCAAAAACTTCCGGCGTCAGCTTAAAGGCCAGACTTTCCGGCACGCATTCCCCGTTGCAGGCCATCCAGGAAATTTCCAGATCCGGCATTTCGCCCGCCGCCTTGTCCAGCACGGCGGAATAGGAGGCCGGCCGGCGATAGACGTTCAGACCGTATCCCTCATAAATAATATCTTCGCCTTCGCTCCATTCTTCGGTCACCAGCCGATGATCATAAAGCCGCCATTCGACTTTGGTCGGCAAACCGACTTCGCCGGGATTGTGCGAATATATCTGCCAGCCGTTCTGCGGTTCGATTTTCAGCTTCACCCGGATCTGCCCGCCGTCCTCAACCGCGGAAACTTCAACCGCATTGCGCGGCGTCTGTTTGCGCACCGCCGCATCGGCGCCGGCGGCGGCAAACGCCAGAACAAGCGGCAGCAAACAGCGCAGAAAAAACTTTTTCATCTACTTTCCTTTGCGGAAGGGAACGATCACAAAATTGTAATAGGCGGCAACAATCATGCTGAAAGCCTTGATCAACGACAATACGCCGAGCAGAATCGCCATTACCGGAAACCAGCCGGGAAACAGACAGAGAATCATCAGCGCAACCAGCGTTTCCGATCCCTGAGCCAGACCGCCGAGATAAAAAGGCGAATGATCAAGGTTAAGCTGTCTGTCGGCATGATTTTTATAGGCAACCACCGAATAAGCCAGCATCGCGCAGCCGGCAGCGGCAAAACCGAACAGCATGCAGGCCGCGGCCAGGCCGTTTTCGGCCGGGTCGGCAAGGGCAAAGGCAAAAATGACGCCGCCGTAGAAAATATAGTCAAGCGTCGCATCGAGAAAAACGCCGAAATCGGTCACTTTGGTCGACCGGGCAATGGCACCGTCCAAACCGTCGCAGAAGCGGTTCAGCAAAATGGCAAGCAACGCCCAGCCGTACATTTCCATGGCAATAAAATTGACGGCAAACACGCCGATGACAAATCCGCTCCAACTGACCGCGTTGGCCGAAATACCGATCTGTCCGAGATAAGTTCCGGCCACGTTGATTTTGTTGTAAGCCTTGGCGTATATTTTGCGCGACAGCGCCGTAATGTAGGCCCACTGTTCCCTGACCCGCAGGTTGCGCCAGAAGTCTTTTACTTTTTGCTTGAGAATTCGGAAATATTCTTTCATAATGAACTGCCTTTCATAAAAAACTACCATTTTGCTGATAAGATAACACAAAATAATAAAATTTTTACTAATTCCGGACCCGAAAACATGCGCCTTTTAAAATATATTCTCATTTTTATCATCGTTGCCGCCTGCATTTCCCGGCTGTGGCAGGAACGCCCGTCTTACGAAACGATTTCCGGCCGGACCATGGGCACCTACTACGGCATCAAAATCAAAAACTCTCCCGCTTCCGCCGACCTTGCCGCGGAAATAGAAAAAACGCTGGCCGAAGTCAATGCGGAAATGTCCGTCTTTGATCCGGATTCGGAACTGTCAAAAATCAATGCCGCCCCCGCGGGACAATGGCTGGAACTCTCCGAACCGATGCGGAAGGTGATGAAAAAGGCCCATGAGATGTACCGCCTGAGCGGCGGCGCTTTTGATCCCACCGTCGGCCGGCTGATCGACCTTTGGGGTTTCGGAACCAGGAAAGAAAAGAAACGTCCCGACGACAAAGAAATACGGGCGTTGCTGGCCACCTCCGGCTTTGACAAAATCCGCTTTGACAAAGACTGGCAAAAACTGAAAAAAGACAACAGCGAAGTCACGCTTAACCTTTCGGCCATCGCCAAAGGCTACGGCGTCGACCGCGTGGCGGAAAAACTGGAAGAACTCGGCATTCGCGACTACGTGGTCGAAATCGGCGGCGAAGTGCGGGCAGCCGGCCGCAAATCGGAAGACGTCGACGGCTGGAACGTCGGCATCATCAAACCGGAAGGACATTATACCGAAAACGCCTACGTCTTTACCGTCAAAAACCGCGCCGTCGCCACTTCCGGCGACTATCGCAACTTTTATTACGACGGCGGCAGGAAATTTTCCCACACCATCTCGCCCCGAACCGGCTATCCGGTAGAAAACGGCCTGGCGTCCGTCACCGTATTTCACGACGACTGCATGACCGCCGACGCTCTGGCCACCGCCCTGACGGCCATGGGCGAAAAAGAAGCCCTCGCTTTTGCCGAAGAAAACGGCCTGGCCGTTATTCTGTTCGTCCGCAACGGCAACGGCATCGTTCCGCAGTTTTCGTCAGAAGCAAAAAAATGACAGGAGAAAAATAAAATGGAAACCCACGAACGCGCCGGCACCGTAACCGCCGTCGGCCAACATACGGTCACGGTAACCTTCAAACGGTCGGAAGCCTGCGGCGGCTGCGCCGTCAGAAACTTCTGCCATGCCGGAAACGACGGCGAAAACAAGGCGGAAATCAAAGTTGCGGACGCCTCGTCCTATCATGTCGGCGAACGGGTCACGCTGACGATCAGCGAAAAAAGCGCCGTCTATGCCGTTTTCATCGCCTATGCACTGCCGCTCGCCTTTACGCTTGCCGGTCTGTTCATTCCGCTTGCTGCCGGCGCCGGGGAAGATACCGCCGCGTTTTTTGCGCTGGCGGCGCCCGCTCTTTATTACCTGCTGCTATTTTTCTTCCGCCGACATATCGGGGCAAAAACAGAAATTAAATTGCGATAAGTGCAAAAAAAGATTTTGCATCCCCCGAATTTATGTTATGTATAAACGCATAATTTATAAATTCTCAAGAGAGTTGCCATGAGCGAACTAATCATAGCCAACATTGTCGTTTTGTCGCTGATTGCCCTGGCGGCAGCGCTGGTTCTTTACTTTGCCGCACAGAAATTCAAGGTTGCCGGCAATCCGCTGGCCGACAAAATCGCCGCCCTTTTGCCGCAGGCCAACTGCGGTGCCTGCGGCAAAGCCGGCTGTCAGGACTTTGCCAACGCCTGCGTCAATGCCGACGCGGAAGCCTTTGCCCACCTGTACTGCCCGGTCGGCGGCAGCAAAGTCATGAACGAAGTAGCCAAACGGCTCGGCTATTCCACGCCGGAGCACGAACCGACGGTAGCGGTGCTGCATTGCAACGGCACCTGTGAAAACGCCCCCGACAAAGTAGAATACATCGGCCTGCAGAGCTGCCGGCTGGCCAACCGCGCCTTTGTCGGCAAAACCGGCTGCCCGAACGGCTGTCTCCGGCTCGGCGACTGTGTCCGCAACTGTCCTTTCGGCGCCATCGAAATGGACGATCAGACCGGCCTGCCCAGAGTCAATCCCGACAAATGCACTTCCTGCGGCGCCTGCGTCCGCATCTGCCCGCGCGGATTATACGAAATCCGCCCCCGCGGAAAAAACGGGGTAATGGTTTATGTGGCCTGCAGCAACAGACAAAAAGGCGCAACCGCCCGCAAAAACTGCAAAGCCGCCTGCATTGCCTGCATGAAATGCACCAAAATCTGCCCGGAAGTCACCGTTGAAGAAAATCTTTCCCGCATTCCGCCTTCGGTTTCGGCCAAGCTTTACGGTGCGGAACTGGCGGCCGGCTGCCCGACCGGCGCCATCGTCTATACCGGAGCCAAAGGAGACAAAAATGAGCAAAACTAAAACTTTTTCCGTCGGCGGCATCCATCCCGACAAGCACAAAAACACCTCATATCTCCCGATCGAAGACGCCGGCATCCCCGAAACCGTATATGTACCGGTCAAGCAGCATATCGGCGCGCCGGCCAAAATTCTGGTCAAGAAAGGCGACCGGGTCAAAGTCGGCACCATGATTGCCGATGCCGACGGCATCGTTTCCGCCGACGTACACTCTCCCGTTTCCGGCGAAGTGATCAAAGTGGAAGAGGTAACCGGCGAAGTCGGTTATCTGGAAAAAATGATCACCATCAGGACCGAAGGCGACGAATGGGAAGAAACGATCGACCGCACCCCCGATCTGGTCAAGGACATCACCGCTTCGCCAGAAGAAATCGTCAGCATTATCCGAAACGCCGGCATTGTCGGCATGGGCGGCGCCGGTTATCCGACCCCGATCAAAGTCACCCTGCCGGCCGGCAAAAAAATCGACTGCATCATCTTAAACGGCATTGAATGCGAACCCTATCTGACCGCCGACGACCGCCTGATGCAGGAAAAAGCGGAACAGATCATCATCGGCGCCAAAATCTTAAACCGGGCGCTCGGCATCCAGAAAGCGGTAATCGCCATTGATGAAAACAAACCGGCGGCAATCGAAGTTATGCACAGGCTCACCCGCCGCTATGTCGGTGTCAACGTCGCCGTCTGCAAAACCAAATATCCGCAGGGCGCGGAGCGGCAGCTGATTGCCGCCGTCACCGGACGCGAAGTTCCCCCCGGCTGCCTGCCGATCGACGTCAACTGTCTGGTGCAAAACGTCGGCACCGTTCATGCCGTATACGAGGCCGTGCAAAAAAGAAAGCCGTTGTTTGAACGCGTTGTCACCGTCAGCGGCGACGATTTGCAAAGCCCCGGCAACTACCGCGTGCGTATCGGCACGCCGGCCTCCTATCTGATTGAAAAGGCCGGTCCGCTGGAAACGCCGGGCAAAATCATCTTCGGCGGACCGATGATGGGCATAGCCGCCACCAACCTGTCGGCACCGGTGACCAAAACCACCTCGGGCATCCTGCTGCTAAAAGAAGGTTCCGTCTTCAATCCCGAACAAACCGCCTGCATCCGCTGCGGACGCTGCGCGGAAGTCTGCCCGCAGGGGCTGGAGCCTTTTGCCATCACCGGTTTTATCCGCCGCGGAGAATATCAGGAAGCCAAGAAAATTCACGTTCTCGACTGCATCGAATGCGGCAGCTGTTCCTACATCTGCCCGGCCCGGGTTCCGCTGACCGACTACTGCAAACTGGCAAAATACGAAATACGCAAAAAGAAATAGGACTTTGACCGACATGCTGAAAATTTCCACCGCCCCGCATTTTTATTCTCCCGTCGACACCCGCTCGATCATGCGCGACGTTATTATCGCGCTTGCACCGGCCGGGCTTGCCGCCGTCGCCCTGTTCGGCATGGCGGCGCTTATCACCATGGTGACCGCCGTGGCCGGCTGCGTGTTATTTGAATACGTCTGCTCAAAATGGTGGCTGAAAACAACGCCGTCCACCCGCGACCTTTCGGCCGTGGTCACCGGTCTGCTGCTTGCCTATAACCTGCCCTGCAACATGCCGGTCTGGATGACGCTGATCGGCTGTTTTGTTGCCATCGTCATTACCAAAATGGCATTTGGCGGCATCGGCAAAAACCTTTTTAACCCGGCGCTTGTCGGCCGCGTTTTCCTTTTCATCTCTTTCCCCGTACAAATGACGACCTGGGTGCGGCCGCATCTGTTTGACTTCATGAACGCCGACGTTACCACTTCGGCCACCACGCTCGGCATTCTCAAACATGTCGATGCCGCCACTTCCGCCACGCAGCTAACCGGCAGTTTGAGCGAGCTGCCCGGTTATCTGGAAATGTTTCTGGGCTACACCGGCGGTTCGATGGGAGAAGTTTCGGCTCTGGCACTGCTGATCGGTTTTCTTTATCTTTTATACCGGAAAGTCATTTCCTGGCATATCCCGCTTTACTATCTCGGCACATTTTTCATCCTCACCGGCATCTGCTGGCTGACTACCGGTTCACCGGCAGCCGAACCGGTAACGCACCTGCTGTCGGGCGGACTTCTGCTCGGCGCCTTTTTCATGGCGACGGACTACACAACCTCACCGATGAGTAAAAACGGCCGCATCGTCTTTGCCGTCGGCTGCGGCGTGCTCACCTTTGTCATCCGCCGTTACAGTTCTTATCCGGAAGGCGTTTCCTTTGCCATTCTGATCATGAACGCCTTCGTACCGCTGATTGACCGTTACGTCCACCCGCGCATATTCGGAACCGGGAGAAAATAAATGAAACCGATAAAATCAACTTTATTCAACATGATTGCCGCCCTGCTTGCGGTCGCCGTGCTGTCGGCCGCCGCCCTCGGATATGTCTATCAGATTACCAAGGAACCGATCGCCCGGGCCAAAGATCAAAAAACGCTTGATGCCATCCGCGAAGTGGTCGGAACTTTCGACAACAATCCGTTTGCCGAAAAAACAACCATCGCCACCCCCGACGGAAAATCCGAACTCGAACTTTACCCGGCGCGGGAAAACGGCATCGTCACTTCGGTCGCGATCAAAACCTTTTCCGACAACGGTTTCGGCGGCAGAATAGAACTGATCATCGGCATGCTGATGGACGGCACCGTTACCGGTTATAAAGTCATCGAGCAAAAAGAAACGCCGGGACTTGGCACCAAAATTGCGGAAAGTAAATTCGCCGACCAGTTTATCGGTCTCAACTCTTACCACGACCAATTCAAATTAAAGAAAGACGGCGGGGAAATCGACGCCGTCACCGGCGCCACCATCAGCTCGCGGGCGGTGATCGACGCGGTGGAAAAAGCGGTTTCAACATACAAGAAATTTAATGCGGGAGCAACCGGTCATGAAGAATAAAAGCCTCTCCAACCTCACCCGCGGCATCGTCCGCGAAAATCCGGTTTTCGTCATGATGCTCGGCATGTGTCCGACCTTGGGCGTTACCACTTCGCTTGAAAACGCGCTCGGCATGGGAGTTGCCACCGCCTTTACCCTGCTTTTGTCCAACTGCGTCATCTCGCTTTGCAAAAACTTCATCCCCGCCATGGTGCGCATTCCCTGCTATATCGTGCTGATCGCTTCAATTGTCACGGTCATCGACATGATGATGGCCGCCCGGCTGCCGGCTCTGCACGCCAGACTGGGGATCTATATTCCGCTGATCGTGGTCAACTGCATCATTCTCGGTCGGGCAGAAGCATTTGCTTCGAAAAACAACGTTTTTCAATCTTTCCTCGACGCTCTCGGCATGGGCATCGGTTTTACCCTGGCACTTTCGCTGCTCGGCTCGGTGCGTGAAATTCTGGGCGCCGGTAGCCTGCTCGGTCACAGTCTGATCGGAGAAGAAGGATACCCCGTCCTGCTGTTTGTCATGCCGCCGGGCGCTTTTCTGGCGCTTGCCGGGCTGATCATTGTCTTCAACCGCCTGCGGGGAGTAAAATAAATGAGCGTTACCATGATTTTCATTTCCGCCATTCTGGTCAACAACATCGTCCTGTCGCAGTTTCTGGGCATTTGCCCGTTCCTCGGCGTATCCAAAAAAATCTCCACCGCCGTCGGCATGGGGCTGGCCGTCATGTTCGTCATGACCATCTCGTCCGTCGCCACTTATCTGATTTACTACCGGCTGCTGGTGCCGTATCATCTGGAATTTATGAACACGGTCGTTTTCATTCTGGTGATCGCCGCTTTGGTCCAGATGGTGGAAATCATTATCAAAAAAGTTTCTCCCGTCCTGTATCAGGCGCTCGGCATCTATCTGCCGCTGATTACCACCAACTGCGCGGTCTTGGGCGTTGCCATCCTCTCCATACAAAAGGGCTTTTTGCTGTCGCTTTCGGTCTGCTTCGGCCTGGCCAACGCCGCCGGCTTTACCCTCGCCATTGTACTGATGGCAGGTTTGAGGGAACGCATCAGCCAAAACCAGGACGCCTTGCCGCAATCCGTGCGCGGCGCGCCGATCGCCCTCATCACCGCCGCCCTTCTCTCAATGGCTTTCATGGGCTTTTCGGGAATCGGCAACTGAACAATATTCCCGGCAAAACCCGCTCCGTCTGTTATCATTTTTCTTAAATCATAAGGATAAAGACAATGATAAGCGAACATTCCCTTTGGATTGACAAAATGCAGGATTTTGCCGGCGCTCTCAGACAAGAAGCGGAAGCGCCGGAAATTGCCAGACCGCAGACCGTCTGCCTGGTTGACCATGATCGTCTGGAAAGGGAATTTTTGCACCGCAAGGCGGACAACGAACTTTGCGGCCTCGGCTCGGACGACGAACGGCTGAAGTTTGAAACCGCCCGGCAGGCGCTGCGGAGTTTCGGCGTTTCCGACCGGGAAACGGAACAAGCTTACCAAAACTTTCAGCGGCAGACACAACAATCCGGCAGCCGAGGGGAAATATCTTACGAACAGTTTGTCGCCGGTTTTTACAACCTCGGCAACAACACGAACTTTATCACAATGTTTGACCGTTCTTTTATTTTTCTTGACAACAAGGAAAAAAACATGGCTGCAAGCGGCAAAATCATGTTTTCCGGCATTTCGCCGGAACTGCGGGAGGCTCTGGACGGCGTCGACATTTTTGAAGTGAGCAAAAAACGCGGCCTGTACCACGAAGCCGTTCATTGCACGGGAACCGACAACGAAGCTTATTGCGACGCGTTTGCCTGCCTGAAAATCGTGCAGGAGCACTCCAACCCGGCAATTGCAGACTTTCTTGCCAACGCGCGCCTGAACGGCATGATGTATCCTTTGGCGGTTATGAGCGCCCGTTTGCGCAGCGGCGACAAAGAGGGCGCCGACAAATGGCGATCTTATATTATGAACCCCGCTCTGAAACAAATCAAAAACCACACCCGATCCCTGTGGCGGGACGGAAAACTGTCTGCCTTAAGCAATCGGGAACTGCTGGCGGAAGCCCGGAAGATTTCACAAACCGCGCAATATTCGCCGGAAGCCATGAGGGAACTGGACGAGGCGCTGGCGGCTCCGCTGACTTTCGAAAGTTTGAAAAACACGACCGTTATCAAAGACACCTTTGCATTGGCGGGTATTGCCGACGAGCAGGCGCAGAAACGCTTTTTGGAAGACGGGCTGATTTACAACGGTATGTTCAGAGTGCTGTGCGACGGCGGAAAAGACATTGAAAAGGAAGTTTTAAATCATCCGCAAAGACGGGAACAGGCCTGCCGGATCATGCGGGAATGGGGGATGGACGAAGAACGGCAAAGAGAATTTCTCAACCGCAACCGGCAAACGGAAAACAACAACGACGCGGAAAAGAAACTGCTTCTGCTGCGCGGACAAAAATTCATCAACGAAGAAGGCGACACACTCAAAAAACAATATCCCGGCCTTTCCCTTCGGGAACTGCAATATCAACTGACACACCGCTTCATCGACTACAATTTAGAACAGATATCCGCCGTCGGATCACGGTTCAGACAAAATCCCCGGCTTTACTTTGACCGGACGGAAACCGGCAAAAGTTCCTCCCTTTGCAGTTTATACCTGCAACAGGCAGCAACCGCCACGGAAATCGTAAACGACTGCCTGGCCGGCCATAACCGTTCATTTGCCGGAAAACACTCTGCCAAAGAGCAGGAAAGCCGGCTCCCCCTTTACGAATACACTTATCCTCATATGTCAAAGCCGTCCGCCGCGGGAAAAGCAATTGCCGATCAGCTTGAAAAATAAGCAGTGGAATGTCCTATAAATGATAATCTGTTATTTACTAAACAAAGTTTACTGCCAAACGCCGCCGGAAAAAGCTTTCTTCCTTTTCTTTTGAACCCGATCACCACGCTGCCCGGGGTTAAGAGGGAAGAGATGGACAAGCTTCCTTCCATTTTTTTTGAACCCCGCCCCCGCCGGCATCCCCGACAATAACGGTTTTGAAAAGAATTTATATCATACTTTTCCCTGAATTTTGACTTCAAATAAATTAGTTGCTTTTATTTTTAGATTTGCAGTACCGGTTAACAAACCTTTCAGAGCTTAGAGCAAAATTCGGAACTTTAAAGCGAAAACTTGCGAACTATGATTCCGTCTTTGCAATCTTTTAACCGCTTTATCCCCCCGGATCCTGAGGCATAAAAAAATCTCTGCATTTCTGCAGAGATTTTCTTGAATGGTAGGCGCGTGGAGGCTCGAACTCCAGACCCACTGATTAAGAGTCAGTTGCTCTACCAACTGAGCTACGCACCCATAACCTTTATGGGCGCAATATAAACCCCAATATTTTTTTTTGCAACACTTTTTTTATCATTTTGCAAATTTTTTGCACAAACGCACCGGCAGCATAAAAAATTATTGACCGGAAAAGAATTAGAAGTTGCCAAAGACCAAGCTTTTATTTATAAATAAAACATAAACTACGACATTGAAAACGAGGACTTTCATGAAAAAACTTGCCATTTTTGCACTTATTCTCGCCGTCATCGGCGCCGTTGTCTATTTTAAGGCCCCTTCGGCCGAAAACATCGTCAAAACCGTTGTTCACAAATACGGCAGCCAGGTTACCGGCACCGAGGTTAACCTCGGCGGTTTTCGCCTGGCTCTGACCAAAGGCGAAGTGGAAATCAGCGATCTGACCGTCGCCAACCCCGCAAACTACAGCCAGCCCCATATCATGAGCGTCGGCCGGGTTTTGGTCAAGGTCAACCTGAAATCCCTCCTCGACAAGACCATCATTGTGGAAAAAGTGGAAATCGAAAAACCGCAGATTACTTACGAACTGCTCTCGCTCACCCAGAACAATGTTTCGCAGCTTTTGGAAAATATCAAACAAAATACGGCTTCCGCCGACAAAAAAGCCACAGCGGAAGAAAAAAAGAGCGATGACGGAAAATCAACCGGCGACCCGGTCAAAGACGGCAAAAAAGTCATCATCAGCGACTTAAGCGTTACCGGCGGCAACATCAATCTGGCGGCTTCTCTTGCCGGCCGCGCGACTTCCGCTTCGGTTCCGCTGCCGACAATCAAAATGCAGGACATCGGTAAAGAAAAAGGCAAAAACGGCGCCGGTATCATTGACACCCTGTCGGTCGTTCTGCAAAAGATTTTCGACACCGCCTATGACACCGTGGTCAAAAGCAAACTGGTCGACCTGAAAAGCGCGGCCGAGGACAGCCTGAACAACGTTGTCAACGGCATCAAGGAAAAATCGGGATTAAAAGACTGGTTCGGCTTCGGCAAATAAAAAAGCGGCAAAACGCCGATAAAACCAACGCCCCGGTCAAAAACAGGGCGTTGTCTTGTTCCGTTGCCGTCCGCTTTGGAAAATAAAAACCTTTAAACGCCACCGGCAAGCAGCGGAAACGGTCCGAATATGCCCAGCCGTACCCGCAACCCCGCCGAAACGACACACGCCGGCCTTTCCGCATCCGCCGGCAAACAAAACGCATCACAAATCCGGACGTACTTTTGCAACCGGAGAAAGTTTCTTCATCGCCATATTTTTTTATTTTTCGCAAAAACCGACAGGCATGCCGGAGCGTCGCCGGCAAAACAGCATTCGTCATCGCTTCCGCTGATGCTCTTTCAACAACGTCATAACCGGCATCCCCCCCAAAAAAACGGATATTTTCCCCGGCAACCGGGAGAACGGCAAAACTGACGGTCTATCCATGATTAAAGGCATGAAGCGGCATTACCCGGCAGTCCGGCATTCGGCGCCGGGACAGACGCGGACTTTTCCCCAAACAACGCAACCGGCCGGCAGCACGGCTTTAAGGCCGGTTCCGTTTTTTTCGGACAACTTTTTCGTTTCTGCCGCCGGCAAATTCCGCTTTGCATTTTCTATTGTTTCGTTTTTTTCGTCCGAATGCGGCGCTTCAATTCTTTCGTCAGAAGTTTCCGCCGGATACCAGATTGCCTTTGGCACATCCGAGCACGTCCTCAAACGCGCGCACTTTTTTCCATACGGAAGCAGCCGCTTCCGGCGAATAGCGGCGATATACGAAATCGACCCGGTAAAAAGCCGCCGGCACTTTCTCCGCTTCCGCGGCAAAACACAGGGGACGACCGGCAAAAAGCATTGTCTGGCAATTCTTTGACAAAGCCAGATACTCCCTGCCCTCATGACGCAGCTTCAGCCATTTTTCTCCCCGCGGACAGCTTTTGCACGGGTTGGCGCGAATGCATACGGCGCTGGTAAACAACGGCGCGTCCTGATAGACCGGCATCACCGCCGGCAGCGGCGCGTTTTCCGCCAGCGCCCGCATATTGTTCAGACAATCTTCAACCGACAGCGTAATCCGCCCGGCACCGGCGTCTTTGGCAGCCTGCACGGCCTGCGTATTCAACATATAAAGACTGCCGTCGAAACTGAGATCAATACCGTTTGCCGGCAGCATTTCCAGCCCCCACCAATTGCCGATTTCCCATTTCCGGAAACCGCCTTCAAGCAGCCGCCGCACCGGTTCGGCATACTTTGCCGGTGCGCGTTCCAGAGCCGGCAGCGCCAGCCGCAGTTTGTTTTTCGGCAGCGTTTTCAGGCGTTCGGCATCAAACTCCGGCGACAGCAGAACCGTCACTTCGTCAACCTCGTTCAAATCAATTTCGGCCAGTGCATCGATGTCGTCGGTACGTATGATCCAGCCATGTTTTGTTGCTGCAAAAGGCTGTTCCACCGGCGGCAGAACCGTCATTTTTTCTTCCATTTTGATTTCGGCGTACAAATCCCGCCGCAATGTGTTCAACAGTGAAACGGGCACGAAAAGCCCGTCCGGATTTTCCAACGTAAGCGCAGCCAGTTCAAACGGAGTATCGCCGGTTTTTGCAAATGCTCCGCGTACCGTATCTTCCACTTTTGCCGCATCTTTGGCCGGCAGGAATTCTCCCGCCAGCTCGACAGAAAAACCGGCGGCCGCGGCCGTCACCTTGTCGGCTCCGATTGTTACCCGCACATCAAGCGGCAAACGCTGGCGAAATTCTCCCGGTTTCGGCCGGTCATAACCGTATGCGCCTTTCACCCGGCCGGAAGACGCCAGATAAACCGGCAGTCCCTTTTCCAGCTTCGGCGCTTTCGGCGGCAGCATGATCACGGCTTCCTGTCCCGCCTTTGCCTCAAAAACGTTCTTGCCGCCAACCTGCATGTTCTGCAGCGAAAAGCCGAACGGCCTTTCTTCCCCCGGCACGTCTATCTGAATGCCGTCATGACGGGCAACATCATGGCGGACATGAAGGCTGATCCGGCCTTTAAACACCTGTTCAATCCGACCGGCAGGCAATCCGCGATGACCGACAAAATCCGGCTCCACCACCGTTTTGTCTTTGCCGTGCAGATGGAACTCCGACCACGGACGCGAAAAAATCTGCTTGATGTTCTCTTCTCTTGCGGTGTCACAGCCTTTGCCGTCCAAAATCCGACGGTAATAGTCGGTTACCGCCGCCACATACAGGGCATTTTTCTTCCGTCCCTCGATTTTCAGCGATGTGACCGGCATTTTCAAAACGTCGTCTTTCAACGCCATGTCCTTCATTGAAAAATAATGCCGGCCGCCGTTTTCGCCTTCAAACTCCGCTCGGCAGGGATAAAGGCATTTGCCGCGGTTGGCGCTGCGGCCGCATTCCAGCGAGGAGAACAAACACATGCCGCTGTAAGAATAGCACAGCGCGCCGTGGATAAAAGCTTCCGTTTCCAGTCCGGGTATCGAAGCAATATCCTTAATTTCCGCCAGGCTCAGTTCGCGTGCCAGCACCACCCGCGAAAAACCGAGTTTTTGCAAAGCCAGCGCGCCTTCCTTGTTATGTACGGCCATCTGGGTGCTGGCATGCAGTTCCAGCTCGGGGTATTTTTCCCTGACAATCCGCGCCGCTCCCAAATCCTGCAAAATCACCGCATCAACCCGGCAGCGGGAACAAATGTCCAGACTTTTCAACAACTCGGGCAACTCGTCTTCTTCGACCAGAGTGTTTACCGCCGCATAAACCTTTTTGCCCCGCGCATGGGCAAAACCGACAAATTCGTTTAACTCGCCTTCGTCAAAATTGGCGGCCGTCGCCCGCGCCGAAAAACGCTTCAGCCCGAGATAAACGGCGTCGGCGCCGTAAAAAAGCGCCGCGTATCCGGCTTCCAAATCCCCGGCCGGCGCCAACAATTCCTTTTTTTTCATCATTTGATCCCTATTTCAACTGGCTTTTGTACAAAGACGCATAAACGCCGTTTTCCTTTTCCAGCAGCTCTTCATGGGTGCCGCTTTCAACGATCTCCCCGTAATTGACGACCACGATCCGGTCGGCGTTGCGCACGGTCGAAAGCCGGTGGGCAATGATAAACACCGTCCGATCCTTCATCAGATTATCGATCGCCTGCTGCACCACCGCTTCCGACTTGTTGTCAAGCGCCGAGGTCGCCTCGTCCAAAATCACGATCGGCGCGTTTTTCAAAAACGCCCGGGCAATCGCGATCCGCTGCTTCTGTCCCCCGGAAAGCAAAACGCCGCGCTCGCCGATCTCGGTATCAAGCCCTTTTTCCAGCCCGCCGACAAATTCCTCCAGACAGGCGCTTTTAACCGCCTCTCTCACCTCTTCTTCCGAAGCGTTTTCCTTTCCGAGCAGGATGTTTTCCCTGATCGTTCCGTCAAACAGGAAATTGTCCTGAAAAACAATGGCTATGTTATCGCGCAGAGATTCCAGGGTGAAATTGCGGATATCCGTTCCGTCAATCAGAATCCGGCCCGACTTGACGTCATAAAACCTCGGCAGAAGATTGACCAAAGTGGTCTTGCCGCCGCCGGAATTGCCGACGAAGGCAATCGTATGCCCGACGCCCGCCTTCATGTTGATATGCTTCAAAACGGGATGTCCGCGGGTATATTCGAAACAAACGTCGCGGTATTCGATCCCCTCCTTCACGCCGGTCAGCGCCACCGCGCCTTTTTTGTCACAGACGGCGGGGCGCCGCTCCAGCTTGTCAAAAACCCGCTCCATTGCCATAAACGCCATCTGCACGTTGTTGTAGTTGTTGCCGATCGACTTGATCGGATTGTACAGCATGATCAGCGCGGTAATGAAAGAAACAAAGTTGCCCGCGGTAATTTCGTGATGCACAATCAGATAACTTCCGGTCCAGATAACCGCGGCAATGCCCAAGGAAACGATAAAATGCATCAGCGGCGACATCATCCCCGTCCGCTGAATCATTTTGATTCCCAGCTTGAAAACGGACCTCAGCGTCTCGCGGAAACGGCGGCTCTGATATTTGTAAAGGTTATAGGAAGCAATGATCCGGTTGCCGTTATAAGTTTCGTTATAATGACTCATGACCGCCGCGCCCGAAAACACGGTCTTGTCCATTACCGACTTTATCCGCCGGCGAACCGTCGTCAGCGGATAAAGCGCGCCGAACAAAACCGCTACCGCAATCAACGCCAGCTGCCAGGAATTGTAAAACAAAACAAAAATCAGCGAAACCGAAGAAAATACCCGCGTCGTAAACAGCTTCAGGTTGGAAAGCAAGCCGTTGCAGGCCGTGTCCACGTCGTTGTTGTACCCGAACATAACCTGTCCGGAAGTAACACGATCAAAAAAACTCGCCTCGCAATACATCAGCCGGTCAAACAAATCCATTTTCACGTCGTTGGCAATTTTCCGTCCCACCCAGGTGTTGAGATAGGTCGCCGCATAGTTGAGCAGGCTTTGCAAACAGCTGAAAACAATAATCAAAACCGGAATATAATTGGTAGCCTGCGTGCTCTTTTCCACCATCACCACATCCATATACGGTTTTAAGGACCAGGCGATGACCGCGTCCATCGAACCGATCGGAATAGTGATTAAAATCGACAACAGCGCCCGCCACCAGTAGGGACGCACATAAGGAAAAATCTTCCGATAATTTCTGACAACGTTGATGGAATTGAACTTTTCTTTTAACTTTGCAAACATTTCACGACATAAATGATTAAACCTGAGCGGTCAGTATATTCCGTTTTTCCCCAAAAGCCAAGCAATTTATACAAGTTTTACAATCAGAGACGGCACACCTCCAACTCCTGCCGGAGTTTGTCTATCCGCCCCAGCCACTCCCAAAAGTTCGGCGCCTGGTCATAACTGATTTTTTCCAGCTCCGCGGCCACTTTTTCGCCGGCTGCCGGATAAACCGGACAACCGCTATAATTTACCGGCGCGCATGAGCTTAAGCAGATCATCGCGGCCGGCATTAGGGCGCGCATGGATCTCAGCCTTCTTCTTTTCCACATATCGAATCACCTCAACCTGTTTTTCTACCACTTGAACTCTGGCCTTGCTCCGGCCGACTTCCTGCCCCGCCTCGTAAAAGGCAAAACAGAGGGCGGCAACCATCACAAAAGTCACCGCCCAACGTATCAGCCTGTTTACCACAGGACAAACGCGGTCAGTACCGCGCCCCACAGCCATTCACCGAGGTTCCAGGCGGTTTTGCCGCCTTTCTTTATCACCATCCGGTCCAAAAATCCGGTCAAGGCATAGCAAACGGGCATCAGCACGCCGCAAACCATGATCGGCACGCTCTGCAAAGCCAGACCGATAAAAAAGCTCCACATCAGTCCGCGCAGCGCCAAAGCTGCAAATCCCCACACCCGCGGATATTCCGACAGGTAAACCGTTTTGCCCTTAAACGTAAATTTTACAGAATTAACGATCTCGTCAATCTGCGGCACCTCTGCCTGTATCGGACGGCTGCCGTACAAAGCGCCGATATAAGTTCCCCAGCCGAACTGCTGGCCGACGTAAGCGGCAATAAACGTGCACAGCACCGCTCCCGGACACCCCGCCGCCAACGACAAAAAAAGCGGAAACAAAAGTTTGTTTCCGCAAAAGTCAAACAACCCGCCGCGAACCCGGTTGAGAAAAGCTCCGCCGGCAATCGCCAAAATTTTTACAATCAACATATAAATTTCCTTTCTTTAAAATCAATTACAACAACAAAAGTCCGGACAATCCGAACCGCCAGGCACAAAGTGCCGTCACTGCCAGCATTCCCCACAACAGCCAGTAAATCCGCCGGCTGCTGATTGCTTTTTCGATCAGCCAGCGCCAAAAACGGTACCGGCAATCGTGATCGTCTTTCATTTTTCCTCCTTTCAAAAAATTATTTTCATTAAAACTTAAGGCGGAAAATTTTCCCGCCCTGTCCCTTATTCTCGCGCATTTATGCACTTTTTGACAACGCCCCGGCCGCTTCGCTGAGGCTCACCCGACCACACAACAGGTTATCAATCCAACCTGATGCACTTGTTGCCGTTTCCGACGCCTTATCTGTTTCTCATATTGTTATACGCTGCCGATGATAAACCTGCCAACAACAAAGGATTGATATTAACCTCAATCGGTGTTTGAACTATACCGTCCGCCAAACGACGACCGGCATTGCGCCTCATTCCGCTCATCAATAATCCGCTCCAATACGGCGAAACCGTTGCCCCGCCGACAGACGTAAGACCTTTTTTAAGCCTGCTCTCAAATATATCCTGAGTTGTCCGCGCATCCGCAAAATTACGGTTCATATCTCTAAAACCGGGAAACTCCTCGTCCATCAACGTCTTCAGATCGTTCTCCGCACGTTTCAACGCGCCGGAACGGGAAACCCCGACCTTTACTCTGTTGCCTGCCTCTTCCCGCAACGTCTTTTTCAGCATATCAAATTCCGCCAGACTGCCCGGCTGTATACCGTCAAAAGCCCGAGGATCGATCAAACGCATTTCTGCTATCATATCTTCGACTATCGGATGTTGTGCGTAAAAATCCGCCACTTTTTCTTCCGGCATCATTTGTCCGCCGTTTTTCGCCATAAAACCGGCATATTTTTCTTCCGCACGGCTTAATTCCGGCGTTTTAATGACCTGCTCAAAGTCCGCATCATACATCCCGCCGTTTCGACGTTCCAAACGATCGGACAGAATATTTGCCCGTTCGGATAAATCTTCCGCACCGGACATAACCGCATTGCGCGTTGTCCGTCGTTTGTTCTCATCGGCCAAAGCTTCAACAAAAGAACGTTTAAACGCAGGATTGACTGCTGACATATTTTGAGGTATAATATTTTTATTAAGAGGCTGAAAGTCAGGGATTTTACTACCAGCTGCAGTTGAGACGTCAGACGTGACGTTAGCTCCGTACGGTGGGAAAGGTAGTCCACCCAGCCTCTTATTTATTTTCCCTAAACTTTTGTCTTTCATTGCTGTAATGACGGAAATACCGTTTGTATTCCTATTCTTGCTTACAACGACTTTATTTGCTGGATTTGATGAATCAAAAATCACCTGATTTTCAGGGATATTTCCCCTAATAACATGAGGCTGTTTGCTAAATAAAGCCGCATCTACAACGTCAGCCATAAAATCAGGACTTCTCTTATCCCTCAAAATACGCCCGTCACGAATATGTCTGATACGTTCTCCTGTTACACTTGTTCTCGCACTTTCAACCGGACTGACATTTTCGGCATTTCGGACCTGGTTCAAGCGTGTTGCCAATTGATCGTCAATATAGCCTAAATTGACATCTTCAAAATCGGAATCTTTTGCCAATTGTTTGGCTAATTTTCTTTTTCCGAGATAACGAGTTGCTTTTTCCGTTACCGGTCTTGCCGCCCATTTTGCCCCCTTTGCCCCATAATGCAATCCAAACGGCAATGCTGCACCCAAAGCCGCGCCCCAGGCCACATTTTTCGGCAGTTCGTCCAAACTGTCCGAACCCGTTGCCCCATAGGCCATTCCTTCTAAGCCGCC